>Ga0224495_10000375_pt1 | contig 36339 bp, 30 predicted proteins | sample SF_Jul11_sed_USG_FD_168128 | JGI IMG/M metagenome (GOLD analysis project Ga0224495, IMG submission 168128) | Sediment microbial communities from San Francisco Bay, California, United States - SF_Jul11_sed_USGS_4_1 | ecosystem: Environmental > Aquatic > Marine > Sediment | place: USA: California... | reverse complement strand
CACGCAAGAAACTCTCAACGTTTCTAATCGGATACTATACCCATAGCCCGTTCGGTTGTGCATACACGTTGCACAAACGTTAAAAGGCGATTGAATAGGGTTCTGTATCCTTTGTATCTTGAGGTTTGAATATGGACCCTAAGAAACTGGCTATTGTTGCGGTGACTATTGCGATTGCTATTATCGGTCTTACAAATGGTGTATCTTTGTTTGCCTTTCAAGGTTCAGAAAATCCCAATACAGATACAGATACCCCACTTACAGGAATAACAGAAGATAGAGACCTACTTGAGCTTGGACTTCAAGTCCCTGATAGTTGGTCATTTGCTATGTCTGATGGAACTACATTGAGTCTGGTTGATCTAAGGGGAACTATAATTCTTGTTGATCTCATGGCAACTTGGTGTAGTGCCTGTAGTACTCAAAACACATACTTAGAAACAGTATATGAAAGTCTTGCAGGTTCACTAGTTATTATCTCCCTCTCAGTAGATGTGAGTGAGACTCCATCAATGCTTGATGACTATAAGACTACGAAGGGACTTCCTTGGGATCATGGTCTAGACTCTAATAGTACCTTCTCTACATACTTTGGCGTCACGTATATTCCCTCAATGGTTCTTATTGATGTAGATGGATATTTCAGATACTTTCATGTTGGTCTTTGGAATGCAGCAAGCATTTCTGATAGAGTCGTTGACATAACGTAGAGGTCGTTTGAGTGCAAGGCGTCATCGAGCTGATATTGATGTCATTGGGAGTGATGGGTTCAGGTCTATACATCGCTTTATCTCCATGTCTCTTTCCTCTCCTCCCTCTTTTTCTGTTAAACAGCCTTCAGGCAGCAGATAGTCGGAAAAGGAGCGTTATTGTTACAGGTGCCTTGGTGACTGGGATTCTTGTTTCAATAGCTACTTTTGCTGTTATTGCGTATCTTGCTACATCCGTTGGTTCTTTCTTGTTAACCAACTTCACTAACCTTCAAGCAGTTCTGGGGATTTTCATACTCTTCTTTGGAGTAGTGATGCTTTCAGAAACTCTCAGGAGGATACTTCATTTATCACGATTCAGCCTGAAAGAACAGCCTGCAACACCATCAAACTTGACGCAGGTATTTCTTGTTGGTTTGGGTTATACATTGATGGCTGCGCCTTGTGCAGGTCCTTCAATATTGGCTGTCATTTCAGTTTTTGGTGCTCAATCAAATCCTCATGTTATCGTTTTTATGCTCATCCTAATATCTATGACAATTGCTGTTCCCTATTTTGCTATTGCACTCGTAACTGGAGAAGCAAGGACCCGTATGGCAAGGTCTCTAAGCCGTTATACAAGAGTAATAGAAATCATTGTAGGTGTCACTCTCATTATTATTGGCTTGATTCTGATACTCCCTGCTCTCGGAATTCGTCTTTACTTATGAGTCTCCTCAACTATCAAAAAATGTAATAACAATTTGTCATTCTTCAGTCTATGCAATCCGGGAGAACGGTTGACCTCGATTCGCTCATGAATCTATCTGATATTGGGCACATACTTGTTTCACCCGACAAGAAACATACTGCTTTGATGATTAATCGAATCCATGACAATTATGACATCTTTCTAGGAAACACCAAAGAACGAACCGAATTGATTCCACTTACTGATACAACTGAATTCACAATTCTTAGAGACTGGGCTCCAGATTCAAAATCGATAATAGTTGCAGAGGATAAGGATAGAAACGAGCGCAGCACCCTTTACCGTGTTTTTATAGATTCTCCTATGGAAATGATACCCATTACTGAGGTAGATCCTAATCACTTCATGAGAGGCGGATTTTTCGGACCAGATGGGGACATTGTCATATATGCTGCTAATTATGATTACGACATAAAGAGAGAAACAGAGACCTTTCGAGTTGTCGTACAGGACATTGAAACTAATAAGAAAACAGTCATCGCTCGACCCGATAAACCCACATATACGCGGCTATCTATTGAGCCAAGGGGCAAATACGTTCTTTATAGCAGGTCTGATGAAGATCCATCAGGAGTACAGTGGTGGATTGCCTCTGTTGATGGAAATGAAGACAAAGAAATCCTAAACTTTGGACCAAAGGCAAAGGTTTCAGCTGATTGGGCATTTGATGGTAGAATTCTATTCAATACAGACACTCTTCAAGAAAAACGACATGATTCTGTGGCTATCGGACTTTATGATCTTGTAGATAATGAAATCCAATGGTTAACGAAGTTCTCGAAAGATGAACCTTATGATGATTCTTTTGTGCCGAAGCATAGCCAACACGTTGCTTTAGTCCGTGAGCGTGAAGCACGCAGACAATGCTTCCTTCTGGATTTAGAGCTTGCCACATTTAGAAATGTTACTCCACTTCGAGGTAATTTAGAACCTGTAACATCAATTAGTTCGAATGAATGGTTGGGTCTATTTTACAGCTCAATAAGCCCGAAGGAACTGGTAAGGTTTGACCCAAGGAATCCAGATCCTCGTGATTATGTCTTTTTAACTAATATGCTATCAAAATGCAACATCAAACAGGAGGACCTCACTCCAGCTGAAGAACTGAGATGGGCCTCTGTGGATAATATGATGATTCATGGATGGTTCTATAGACCCAGAAAAGTCAATGGAATAACCCTGGTTCATGTGCACGGAGGACCAACTGCGCACTCCAGAGATATGTTAGATATTGATATACAGTATTTCTGTTCCTTGGGATATAGCATACTTGATCCAAATTATAGAGGTTCTACTGGATATGGAGTGAATTTCCGAGAACTCATCAAGCAAGATGGATGGGGAGGTTATGATAAGGAGGATATTCGAACAGGTATCATGACTCTGTTTGAAAAGGGCCTTGCAGCTCCGAATAAAGTTGGTATCTTTGGTACTAGCTATGGTGGCTATATGAGCTGGATTGCAGTAACTCATTTTCCAACAGAGATTGTTGCTGCTGCTGCTCCAATCTGTGGGATGACCGACCTAGTCATTGATTATGAAACCACACGACCTGATCTTCGTCCTTATTCTGAAGAAATGCTTGGAGGCTCTCCAGAGCAAAATCCAGAACTCTATCATAAACGGTCTCCAATCAATTATGTGCAAAATATCAAGGGGAAACTCCTTTTCGTTCAAGGGCTTATGGATCCCAATGTAACCAATTCAAACGTAATTGAAGTTGAAAAACGTCTGAGAGTCCACGGCATCACATACGAGAAACTCGTCTTCCAAGATGAAGGTCATGGTATAGTCCGAGAAAAGAATAAGAGGATTCTCCTAGAACACCTTGCTGCATTTTTTAATACAGCACTTTTAGGAAACCATCATTGATATTGCTACATGCGAAAACCGTACTATTCATCCACAATATATAGCGCCAAGTAGTTGTTATTGACTAATTGAATAGGTTCTCATTTTCGGATCGTATAATTTGAGTAGCTGAACCTTCTTCATGTTGAAGATCCAAGCCTCGAATAATTGCAGCAGGAATTCCCTCATCGGCTTGTCCCATAATCAGTTCAGCTGCTGCGGCAAGTTCGTCAGCAATACACACCAACGAAGACCTAAGTTCGTGGCCGTAAAGGTCCTTCAAACCAGCATTCACAGTAAAAGGAGATATCCCTGCTAGACCGATGGCAAGATTTACTGCTCCTTTTCTCCAAGGACGTCCCTGAGTATCTGCAATTATAACTGGAATTTCAAAACCCATGATTTCTGATAATGCCCTACAAATCATATCTGCTGAATGATCGGGATTTTCTGGTAATAGAACATAATATCCTACTGGTGCATTACTCTCATCTACGCCTGACATGTCCGTGATAAGACCGTGTCTTGTTCTTGTAATGAGCACCGGTTCTTCGCGAATGATATCCTGAGCCTCGTTGATTGCGGTCTGTATCTTCTGAGGTTTGCGTTCATTCGCCAGAGCAATCTTTTCCGCCTTCGGTGATACGACAATGTCTGCAGATTGAATGATTGCTCCCTCAGCGATAGAAACGACCGTGTGAGCGATTACAAGAACATCTCCTATCCTGAGATTCTGTTTATTCTTATTCATTGTTTGAAGAATCAGCTCAGCTAGATTATCACCTGGTTTTATTTTCGGCAATCCAATAACTGGTATGACCTCGATAGTACTTAGATTGTTTTGAGAGTTGGATTCTTCAGAGGGATTGTTAGGCATCTGAGTCGGACGCATGTTCGACTTCCTCCTTTGAGAGCTCCTCTATAATATTGCCTTCTCGTTTGCGACCAAATCCAGCTTGGATTCTCAAGTTCTCGGGGATGAGATAGTAGAGAATCATACCACCAATAATATTGATAGTTGCCTGAAGTATATTCCATGGAATTAAAACGGTTGAGGCTATAATCGCACTTTCTGTCGTATAGAACAGTGGATAGAAAACTGGAAGTAATGGTATGTTGACTATGAACATACCCAGTGTTCGAATTGCAGCACCCAGGATTAAGAATAAAGTTAGATTTGTTCTTTTATCAAACGACTTCTTATCAATAATGATTTTCGCTGCAAGTAATCCCAAGATCGTGAACAACTCCGCAGCTCCCTTGAAGACTGCTCCTGGAAAATTACGATATCCTATTGCGACGAACATCACAGCTATTGAAATCACGCTTGAAATCATCCCAAGACCTATGAAAATAATCACGATTGGAATTCCTGTCCAATCCAAAGTAAATGGAGTTCCTCCGGGAAAGAATTTTAGATCAGTAATGCCCACAACGGGGAACACTTCTAGCATGGCAACCATCGCACTAAAGATTGCAAGTAATGCGATGCTCTTCGAATCGAACCTACTGCTCATTCTTATACGATACTCCAAGCTTTGATGTCAATAATTTAGCCTGGAAAATGGACTTGTATCTTCTATCATAAAAGGTGATTGCTTATCTCAAGCGTGTTATGAACAATGTTCTTCAAACATTCAAACAAGATGAATTCATAACTGTTCATTCAACCATTTAATGTCGAGGTGAGGATGTGCATGAAGCACGTCAATACTAAGATGATACTAGGTATCTTAATTGTAGGCGCGTTCTTACTCAGTTCTTTGGTAACCCCAGTAGCCGCCCTGCAATCAGTAATAATAGAACAAGAAATGAATAGGGCCTATGCTCCTGGCACAAATAATCACACCTACATCTATTCCTCTGTTGAAGATGTCTTTCTTCAAACATCCTTCAGCAGATTGCATGTGAATGAGGACATTGACCTCACAAGATATAGGTATGATAATGATGGCTGGGCATCCCCTGACTCAAGCTACACAGAACCATCAAATCCGCCATTTGCTTGGCAGGATTTCAATTCATTCGATAATGGTGACTTTGGTAATCCAGGCTTGCTGCCAATATTCTATGATTTTATTGGAACTGATGGATCTGGTGCTGTGATTAATACAACACTCGAGAGAAGAGTCTTCTCACTTGCTCTTGGACAAGAAACAGCTGTAGTGATGGACACAAGGTACACTTACTTTGGAACCTTAGGAATCAGTGGACAGGAATTTGTTCATATGACTGTCGCTTCCTTGCAGGATGACGTGACATGGGAAGTCGGTGTATATGATCCCCAAGGCAGATTGATGTTCTATATGGGTAGTTCTGATGGTGATATCATTGTGCTGCCATTCAGACCATCAATAGCTGGAACATACTACATAATCCTTGAGGCTACTCCATCAACTACTACATTTGCACAATTCAATTTCTATCCCCAAGCAGTCGGAGCACAGCTGCTCTCCCCTGGGGAAGTTTTTACGGGCAATCTTCCAACTGGTGAACTCAAAGTGTCAGATGAAACTGGAAGTTTGGTGCATGATGAGTTGGCTCCAACTTGTCGAACTTACAAAATAGATCCTGGCACAGGCGTTTCTTCCCTATATTACTCATTCAACTACCCTGAGGGATTCATCGGAATCCCCCAAGATCCTGCCATAATGTTCTCAAGTGATGCCTTTTTGCATGATTATATGGGTGGTATGCGCTTTTTTGCAGGAATTGGAGTTCCAACAAATGATGTGTTTAGTTGGTGTGGAGGAATCTTATACATCACTGTGATGGGTGGCGATAACATTGATTATACACTCTATCATGATAGTGATGTTGCGGAACCTCTTCCGTTGAACCATGAGTTCATGCTAGACAACTACTACTTCAACCCTGTGAAAGAAGTATATAGTCTATCTCTTGATTATCCATCCATGATAAAGGTCAATTCAACAGCTGCTCCCGCAGACTATTCCATTGCCATCTATGGTGTAGATGAGGATGGATACTTTGTGGAAGCGACTCCCGCAGATGCAGCTTACATCTATAGCGCAACCTGGGAATACCTACCTGCTGGCGAGTATGTCGTTCTTGTAACAGTCGCAGATACGACTACTGAGATGATTGAGTTCACAATAGGCTCGATCGTACCAGGATTTGAAGCTGGTATTGTATACCAAGGTGGTGTCATGGTTCCAACTACGCCTGCTCATGACTACAACCTAACTCTGACTCTGAATAATGTCTATAACGTATCTTCAAGCGTCCAAATTGGTATCTATGACCAATTCCTTGGTTGGAGGTGGGGCGATGTTTTGAACATGGGGACCTGGTGGGATGGTGTATTAGCAATTCCACACTCCACACACGTTAGTGAAGTAACATACACACTAGATGAAAGAATGTGGAGTGATGAGTATGCGATGATCACATTAGTCGTGTATCCATACAACAACACATTAGGTATAGGCGATACCTATCCTGACTATGCAATGAATTTCACAATCGACTGGGTCGACGTGACATATGATGACTTTGACAATACAGCCACTCTCGATGTGTCAACTAGTTCTAATGCCCATAACTTCACTCTAGTATATCCACTTGTGGATACAGCTGATGAGTATTATTCGCTTCAATTGAATACTACACCAGGTACTTGGTATAATGTATCCATTAAATCTGCAGATGCTGTTTCATTTGGATGGTATGAAATCTACACTCCGTATGATCAGAGAACACACTACGTCGGTGACGCTGATCTAGATGATACAGAAATTGGAGTAGTATCGTATTGGTCATTTCAATTCGGAGCTATTTCAGATCTTGTATACCTCGATATGCGTGTAAATCGTGCTGATTCTGCAGAAGGATTCCTCTGGATTGAAGTTATTCCACTACCGACTCACGCCTTAGAGCTCTTACCTGCTCCTGCAGCTGGAGGAGATCTACTCGCACTGCTTGGCAGCATAGCGTTACCAGTTGGTATAGGCGCGGTTGTCATTGTAGTTGTGGCAGTTGTATACTTGAAGAAGTTCAAGAAATAGAAACAAAATCTGACTCGGACTTTCCGGGTCAGACCTTTTCTTTTTTCCAATCACCGCTCTCCTCATCAGAAATAACCATTGCTTGATTTCCAATTTCGTATTCAGATAAGTTGGATAGCAAATTCTCCATGTACTGGCAAGTACCAGTTTCTATGATTTGACGCACGATACTTACCATTTCATCATTTATGGATAGCCCTTCCTTAAGTCGTCTCTCATCAAGTAATACCTTCAAATTCTCTACGCCTTTCTCAAGCTTAATTGATAAGTCATGAAATGGCTTGCTCATATCCAATGGTTTACCCAACATATATCGTTGGTAGAACACGATATCAAGTAGTATTCCAAGAACTCGGTAATTTACTTCATTTTCAAAAGGAAGTGTGTGGCGAACTGACCTATCTCGAATCCCAACCTTCTTACAAATCTCATGTCCGAGTAGCATTGTATTGATAGGCTGTCTTTTCCACATTGGATTTCCGTATTTATTATCATTTGCATAGAGAGCCTTGATTTTGTCAAATTCGCCAGGGAAATGTTTTCTGATGACTGATAGAAAATGCTCCTTCTGTCGACCTGGCTTGAGAGTCATTGCTCCAAAGAGAATGAATTCCGCTCCTGCACCTTTTGCCTCTGTAGCTAGACCCTCCATGTTCTCGTATGTTGTTCCAATCCAAGGAACGATTGGAGTTGCCATCACTCCTCCAAAAATTCCAGCTTTTCTCAGCTCTTTTAGAGCTGCAAATCGGTCTGGTGTTGATGCTGCTCTTGGCTCAATAATTTTCCTTTTATCATCATCATGAAGGGTTATTGTGAACACAACATTGGCAAATGCAACATCATTCAGTTCCTTGAGTAGATCTATATCCCGTAAAACCAAGTCAGATTTAGTAAGAATCATTGCTGGAAGTCTGAAATCAAGAAGAGTTTCCAATATCTGGCGAGTGATTCTATGCTCTTTCTCAGCTGGTTGATATCCATCAGACACTCCCCCACAGACACCTATGACAATTCTTCGCGGATTCTTCATGGCAAGCCGTGTAGCATCATCTTTGGGAAGAAACGACCACAGAGTTTCGGTTTCCAACTCCTGCTGAGACGAAAACCCCAGCCTCTTCAATTCCTTTCTGAGGATTTCAGGTGCGTTTTCCTTTATGCGAATATGCGAAGTGAAGTTATCAACATGGTAATACTCACTCATACCGTCACAATATACACAACCGTGCTCGCACCCTCTATAGGCATTGAGTGATCGATTGATATGAAACCAATCCTCTGCAAGCATCTCTCTCTTTGAGAGTAGAGTCTTTGCTTTGATGCACTCATATCGCACGCTATTCCTTCTCCAATTAATATTCATCTTGTTTGACAGGTGAGTCTTATGGTAAGAGGATTTCCCTCCTTTTGTATCCCTCTCTCGGGATTAAAGAGCATCTTGAGAAATCCTTTTCATTGCGGAATCTATTTGTTTCGAGTGTGATAAGTGATGTTTCTAGGTCGTGCTGATGATTACCCTCTAGAACAGATGATTGATGTTGCATCTGGAAGAACACGGGCGGGTCTTGTGTTAAAGAATGCAAACGTGGTGAATGTGTTCACGGGAGATATCACCCCTGGAGACATCGCTATTGATGGCGCTTTTATTGCTGGGATTGGAGAATACAGCGGAAAGGAGGTTATTGACCTTAAGGGTAAGTTTGTTGCCCCTTCATTTATTGATGGTCATGTTCATGTTGAATCATCAATGGTCATGCCGATTCAATACGCTCGAGCTGTTGTTCCTCATGGGACAGGGGCTGTTGTTGCTGATCCTCATGAGATTGCCAATGTCTTGGGCATGGAAGGCATAATGTACATGAGCAAGAGTATGCGAGGAGGACCCCTCGAATTCTACATGATGCTCCCTTCATGTGTTCCTTCTACCGACCTAGAAACGAATGGTGTTGCTCTTGATTTTCTAGACATAAAACCACTGATGACGGAGCACTACGTTCTGGGTCTTGCGGAGGTAATGAACTATCCTGGCGTGATTTACAGGGATCCAGAGATATTGGAGAAGATATCTGTTGCACTCAAGATGGGAAAAAGGATTGATGGACATGCGCCAGGTCTTAATGACTACGACTTGAATGCATATGTAGCTGCAAGAATCACTTCTGAGCACGAGTGCACGACTTTCGAAGAAGCTCGAAGCAAACTATCAAGAGGAATGCACATTCACATTCGAGAGGGCTCTACTGCAAAGAACCTTGAAGCTCTTGCTGCACTAATAACTCCATACACTGCCCTGCAGTGTAGTTTTGCTACTGACGATAGAAACACCCTCGATTTGATAACAAAGGGTCACATAGACAGCATGATTCGATCTGCTGTGGAGTTCGGAGTCGATCCGGTTCAGGCTATTAGGGTTGCGACAATTTCGACTGCAAGGCATTATGGTCTACAATATACGGGAGCGATTGCTCCAGGTTATTATGCAGATCTGGTTGTTTTAGACGCGCTCGAAACAGCTAAAGTCAATAGAGTCTACAAACAAGGCGTGCTTGTGGCCAGGAAGGGAAAGATGGTTCAGGAGTTTGGCGTCCAAGATCAACCTCGGTTGAGAAGATCTGTCAATATTCATTACCTCGAACCAGAAGACTTCCAGGTGAAAGCACAGGGAACACACATGAATGTCATTGGTATGATTCGAGATCAAATCATTACAGAACGTCTTATTGAAGAAGCGAAGGTCGTCGATGGATTTGTAGTACCTGACATCGACCGTGATATTGCTAAGGTCTCTATAATTGAACGGCATAATGCATCAGAACCAAGAGCAGTAGGTTTTGTACATGGGATGGGAATCAAGGAAGGAGCTATGGTTTCCTCGATAGCTCATGATAGTCATAATATAGTGGCAGTCGCAACAAATGATACTGATTTGATAGCCGCTGCTGTTCAGATTGTAAGAATGCAAGGTGGTATCGCTATTGTGAAGGACGGTGAGGTTATCGAATCACTACCTTTACCGATTGCAGGTCTTATGTCCGACCAAACAGTAGAACACGTAAGCGGGAAATTGAATCTGCTCAAGGATGCGGCTCATGATCTTGGAACTCCTCTTGGGGAGCCTTTCATGGCAATGGCATTTCTCTCACTTCCTGTTATCCCTAAGCTAAAAATCACTGATCTAGGTCTAATTGATGTAGAAAGGTTTCGGCTCATTGATCTCTTTGACATATCTACTTGAGATTTCTTCAAAGCCTGTGACAATCAACGCTTTATCATCCAGATAATCCAAGTTTGTCCTTTGCGTTTTTCATTTGGATTCGTTTCTTGTTTCCAATATAGATAGCTCCAAGTGAACCAATCAGTATCAAGAATGCTCCTATAATGAATGCTGATAGGAGTGTGAGCAGGAAGGTTGGTTCTGGAAGCTGTCTGAGGTTGAAATATAGGCCTCTCCAAAGGAGAAAAGCAGCTTCAATGATCAGAACGACCAACAAGAACAAACCAGAAGTGAATTGGCGGTCATGTACAAACACTTGTAAAGAGGTCTGAAGCAACAGTGCGCAAAGTAGGTTACCCATTATCATTAGGACAATGATTGGTAGCCCAGGAATGGATATTCCAGCTATTGTCCATACTGGAAATAAGCTACCTAATGATGTGAAATATTGCATATAGAGCATACCAACGATAAAGAATAGTTCAAAAACCATCATTATGACAGCTCCTACTCCTGTGACTCGAAGTATGATATTATCAGCTCTATCAGCCCAATCCATATTGGCTAGACGTTGATACTCCTCGTTCAGTGGGTTCGCCCAATCACTTTCAGACACACAGATTGGCTTTGTACAGTTAACGATTGTAAGGAGCTTGCCGCCATAGTCGCCAACTCGCTTCTCCAAGCATTCTTCGCAAAGAAGATCCCCACATACATTGCATACTTCTTTAGCAAGGGTACCTGGATGGTTTACACAATCTCTACTCTGACTTGGTCCAAGAACTGGACTCGCACAATAAGCACAGTGGCTTACCTTGTCATCGGACTCAATGAGTACTTGACCTCCGCACACGGGGCAGCCAATCAAGTCTGGTTCTGTTGTCACTATCTCTCCCCCCAAAATGACTGAGCTTGCTTTTTGTTCTCGTAGATACGTCTTCGACGCTCCTCCTCTCGTTGTCGAAGCTCTTCCATTTGTTTTCTGCGCGCTTCAGAGGGTATTCTTTCATAATCATTTTCCCATGATCTTATAGCAGGTCTCATTTTGGATTGCTTCTGCTTTGGCTTCTTCTTCTCGACAATGCTCTGATTACGAATACTATCTATTGATTGAAAATCTGTCTTTCTGATTACTTTGATAGCTTCGAATGTGACTGCGATTAGACCCGCATAGAAGAGAAACGGAATGATAACGATAGCACCGATGAGGAGTAGAACACCAGCTAGGATGGGTATCGCAATGATTATGATTACAATCATAATTAGAGCACCAACACAATTGTCCCCACCACCACCTCCTCCGCTCTTGCCAAGGCTGCCAAGTAGCTCAAGTGGAAGCCGCCATAGATGTTTCATTACACTGCCATACGCTCCAAGAAAGCGTCCGTAGACTCTCCCTACCGTTGCGAATCTTGAACCTGCGGTTGAAAACAGCTTGTCAATAGGTATCACAAAGGAAGTGGTTGTCACAGCGGGTCTATACCGCCCTTCGAAGCATTTCCGACACATGAAGATGGTAGAACCTGCCCATCGTTCGTCAACAGGTGGTTCTTGAGCTGTGAGACACTTTCTACAAAAGTGATCTCCACAGACTGCGCATGTTGTCGCAGCAAGATATTCCGGGTGGTTGTTACAAGGAACAAAGATGCTACTTACACCAAGAGTGACGCCGCAATAATCACACTGGAGTCTATTTCTATTCACCTTAGTGAGAGGAGTTGCTCCTCCGCAGTTGGAACAAAGAACTGCCATTCCTTCTTCGGTAAACTCCTTGCGAATCTCAAGAACGTGTTTTGATTCATCTTCTGAGAGTTCAGTCATACCATCTGAGGATAGAACTGCGGGAGTAAATGGCAAGGGGATGAGACCTTCTTCATACCTCCTTGCTTCTCCTCGATCACGTATTACCTTCGCACCTGGTGGCGGAACAGCACTACCCCAAGCAAGAGCGAGATACAAAACGATGAACGCTTGAGCAATAATTATGAATGCAGAAAGATTCCCTATGGCAATCACAATTTCAAATTCGAAGAGTGGTACAGTCCACATGTACTGAAGACCACGCACAAATAGAAAGAGACCAGCAAGCCCCATCGCCGCAAGACTATAAATGATCTGAGCAATTACTGCATTTCTCCTTAGATCATCTACGAAGTTTCCAATAACCAAACATGGAAGTGCAACTCCAACGAATACAAGAATTGCATAGACGTATCCTATTCCCCCTGGTAACTCAGTGCTACCGATGATTGAAGCTACGACTAGTCCAATAGTGGCAAGAACTCCAACAGCTCCAAATGCCATTTGCAGAAGACCAACAAACCTGAGTCCTTTGGGTCTGTCAAAGATTGTGTAGACCTTGTTTTCCTCTGGCAACATTCTTCTCCTCAAATCACGCGTGCAGTATTGCTACATGCAATGACTCTCTTTCATTTTAAAGGCTTAAAATATATGCGCCTACTATCCTCACTCTGGACTCAATTCATTCAAGCATCTTTAATTTACCCCAGCAATCCTCATAAGACTGATTCGCGTTCTGATGACTCGTATCAGTAGGACATAATGAGGCTAATATTATGACTGAGATTCCAATGCCTGGTGACTATAGACCCCCTCAAGAACCTTCAAAACCTCCACAAAGCAAAGGCTGCTGCACACGCATTTGCGAATGCTGGCTTTATCTATTATGTGCAGGCATTTTACTTGTTCTGCTCATTGCATTGCTTGCATTTTATGGTGGCCTCTTCACATTCATTTGGTAGGTTATTTAACAGAGAGAGAACTTATAACGAGACAGAGGTAGGTAGGCTCAAATCTATCTCATGGAGAAACGGTTTTCGTGGCTGACACTGAAGACACTAATGGTCCATACCCAGCTCATGAAGGCGGGTTCATTCATCGATTAATGAGGGCTTTGGAGCTTACTCAGGGCGTAGAGATTGCACGACGTTATCTTGCAATGAATGCCTTTGATGGCGCCCTCACAATGCTTGGTCTTATTCTGGGAGGTCTCCTAACAATAAATCCCTTGAATCCTCAACCTGGATTCTCTGCTATTCTCTTAGCAGCATTTGGAACCAGCATCGCGATGGCAATTTCTGGATTCAGTGGTTCCTATCTTGCAGAAAGTGCAGAACAAGACCGCGCGGTTGAGGATCTAGGTCGTGCCATGCTGACTGATATGAGCGACTCAATGTATGCAAAAGCAGGAAAAACTACCTCAGTCGTTGTGGCACTTGTCGATGGTGCTTCTCCAGCAATAGCAGCTTTCCTTATCATCATTCCACTATTTTTTGTACCAACAGGTATTCTTGAGTATCATTTTGCGTTCTACATGTCTATAGGCATATGTATGACTCTCCTGTTTGCATTAGGTCTCTTCTTGGGAGCAGTTTCGAAAAAGAATATGTGGTCTTATGGAGCTAAGACCCTATTCGCGGGAATTGTTACTGCAATATTGATGGTTGTGATTTCATGGTTGACAGGAGCTGCTGGTTGAAATGTTCAATGATCTCCCACGTGAAAAACTAGCATTCCTACCTACTCCATTTCATAGATTAAAGAATCTAGGAAATTCAATTGGCCTTGACGAGCTATGGATAAAACGTGATGACCTGACCGGTCTATCATTCGGAGGTAATAAGGTCCGCAAGCTTGAGTATGTTCTAGGTGATGCTCGAAAGAATAAAGCAGACACTCTCGTCACAGTAGGTGGCATACAGAGTAATCATTGCCGGCAGACAGCCGCCGCATGTGCTGCTACAGGACTACGATGCATTCTTCTTTTGGGTGGAGAGGAACCAGCACACTACACAGGCAATTTGCTCTTGGACCGGATGTTAGGCGCGGAGATGAAATTCTATCCCATTGATGGGCTAATGACGTTGAATACTCGACTGAATGAGGTGATAGAGACCCTAAAGGACTTTGGTCTTAATCCCTATGCGGTCCCCGCAGGAGCTGAAATGCCTGTTGGAACAATTCCATATGCCATAGCAATGGAGGAACTTCTTGCCCAGACCATGGAAGAGCAGTTCATGCCTGGTAAAATTCTTGTGCCAACTGGAACAGGAGGGACTCTGGCTGGCATTATCATTGGTGCTCACATACTTGACCTTGATATTGATATCATCGGAGTGAGCGTCCTCAGTGATGCTGAAACAACAAAGAATCGAGTGCAGAATCTCATCGCACGAATCATTGATGAATACCCAGAGGTTTGCGCTTTCAAGCCTAAGATCAATGTGAATGACAGCTTCATTGGTGAGGGATATGGAATATTGAGCGACGGAGTCAAGACCACTCTTGATATGTTCGCGAAGATGGATGGCATAATCCTTGACCCGGTATATACTGGAAAGGCAGGTCTCGCGCTCATCAGAATGGCCCTTAATGGGGATATTTCCGCCGATACACCAACAGTATTCTGGCACACTGGCGGACAGCCAGCACTCTATGCCTATCCTGAGCTTGGCGACAAATAATCTTGCATTTGCATCGGATGGGTAACCCTTATCAAATCACTCGACCTGAAAGAGTGATGAATATATACCCCGCTAGGTCACATCTAGTATGATATAATGGGGGCATTATGTTGCAGAATGAGATACTTCATTTTAAGAAAAACTTCGAGGAACGGCTAGCAGCAGCTCAGAAGGAAAAGGTTCGTATTGTCATTAAAGAGCAATATGCAGATGCCTTTGATGTTCTCGAGGACTGCGAGAACGCGAAGCTCATACCTGGAATTATAGGGCCGCCAGGAGTTGGAAAGACTCTGATCCTACGTGCCTACGCCGAAAAAACTGGCCGTGACCTTTACTGGGTGACTGGTGATGAGGGAGTTCGACCCTCTCATTTGACTGGCGCTTTCAATCCAAGCATTGTCCTCAATCAGGGTTTCTCCCTTGAAGCCTTTGAGCCAGGTCCCTTACTCAAGAGCATGGTCTTTGGGGGCGTCTTTGGCCTCAATGAGGGGAACAGGCTCAGTGAGTATGTGCAGAACTCATTATTGGATCCCTTTGAGGAAGGCTCCATCAGTGTTCAACGATTGGGTCGAATAAAGGCAAGCGAGGGATTTTTCCCAGTTTTGACAATGAACCCGGAAGAGATGTCCGGTGCGCACAGGTTGAGTGAGGCATTGCGAGACCGTATCCGTGTCTGGATACGATTAGGTTACCCGCGCAAGGAAACTGAACTGGAGATTATCAAGATGAACAGCCCCGAGTATACACTCTCTGATGCTGTTCTAGAGAAAATATATGGACTTGTATCTGCGACACGTATTAGCACGGATATTGAGATTCCTGCAAGCATACGGGCCGGTATCTCCATAGCAAGACTCTCTGCAGAGATGACGAAGCGTCAGAAGGAGAAGACCATCTCACATGCTACGCTATCATCGGCAGCAACATACGTTCTCGTCGGTGCTTTACGCTTCAGACCTGGTATCGATGCAGAACCCGCAGTGAACGCATTGGTTCGAAGTAGTCTTGGGAGCTAATCTGAATGGCGACCCAGCCCAAAATCTCTCCTCTCCCAAGTAATGCACCCCTATTTGCCCATGAGTTCACAAAACGGATGCGCCTGAGGAAGGATGTGACTAAAAAGCCAAGCGTTCGACAGACGCAGTCAATTCCTCAACTTCTCTCTGCTCGCTATTTCCGAAATGGGAAGTTGACCCTTGAGGACTTCCTCGATGCAGCAATCTACACAACCTTTCCTCCAGACCAGAAGATTGCACGAGAGGTTGCAGAGGATATTCTCTTAGGCCGAGAAAAGGAGGAGAAGAAACCCACTCCTGACCAGCAGCAGGTTGCTATTCAACAGGGGAAGTCAGATGCTCTCTCCAAGGTCATGGACCAGATACGACGTGAACAGGAACTAGCTAAAATCATCAAGAAGGACAAGGTTGAAGCAGGCTATGAGTATCTGTTGAAACTGCGCAAGAAACGAGATAAACGACTCTATAATGCTGCTCATGATTACCTTTCCGATGGCGAGGTTGTGCTTCGAGGCATAACAAGTGATCAAGAATTGAAAGAAACCGCAGCTCAAGAGCTCATGGAGCATTTTGGAGGTCTCTCGACAAAGGACATTCAGAACTCGCAACCGTTGGATTGTCTTGATGATGTCTGCAACTCGCCGAATGCTGCAGAACAGATTGCTGCAAGTTCTCTTAGAGGAGATTCTGATATTGAAGACCGTTTTTCAGAACTTGCAGAGAGAGATACGACCACAGCAGCACGTGCTTTGAAGCATATGGAGGAACTTGGATCTCTCACACCTGAACAACACAAAGCTATGGACAAAAAGTTGCAAGATGCTTTAGATGACCTCAGTGAGGCTGCTGATTACGCTAGAGAGCTTGGAAGAGTTCCTGAAAATCTTGACAAGTTCATAAAGGCTGCACCTCAGCAGTTCTCGCTTAGTGATGCAGCTGCATTTGCTCATAAAATAAAAGATGCAACGGGAAAAGACATTATGGATGATCTCCTAATGCAATACGATCAACAATTTGATTCTGGAGCCAGCAATAGAGTAGATATGCGGCAGTTAGCAGAGAACGCTCGAGATAACGCAAATTGGGAAAGCTTGGTAAACAAGCAGACACAGAGTCTAGTTGAAAGTGCTGATTCTCGATCATCACCCTCCGATTTTCTTAGATCTGCTCTTGCTCAGAATCAACCTCATCAAGAGAATCTGCCGAGCCAAGCCACTAAAGATCAATGGAACGAAGCAATGAATGAATTGGCAAACAAGGCTGTGGAGCGCTCTCCGACCAAACAGCATCTTCGACAGACTGTAAAGCATGTATCAAGACTTGGACAGGTTCCTTCCACAGAAACAATCAGAAAGGCTGGCGAGAAACTGGGGATGACTGAGGAAGAGATCTTGGAATTGGTTAATCCCTCCTTTGAGGTCATCAAGAAACTCATACAAGCTGGAGTGAAAGACTTCGAACGATTGCACAGCCTCATAGCTTCAGCTGGTCTTTCTCAACAACAATTGAGACAACTTGGTGATATCGCTGCACAGATGGGCAATCAGAGCGCTCTTGGAGCGGTAGCTCATGAGGACCTGCATGCGGCAATGGGGACACAAGGCTCCGGCATGCAACGTCGTGGATATGGGTATCAACCTCAAGTGAGTGGAGTTCCTGGTCAAGCATATGATAAAGACCGAGCTAATATGGCACTTGGAGGTCTTCTAGGTGGTCCTGCCACGAACATCATAAAAATCTGGTATACATATAGAGATGAGTTACCTCCTGAGCTCAAGCAGAAATTACGTGAAATAGCGAAAAGGCTCCTGATTGACCTCGGAATGAGATACGCGAAACAGACTATGGGGTCAAGTATGCTCGGAGGCATCCAAGAATCAACGACCGTCCGGCCCTTTAGAATTGGAGACGAAATTGACCTGATTAATCTTGAGGAGACCATTGACTTACTCCTCGCTGAGGGTCGTACCAATTTCAAGATCATCGAGACCTCAGATTTTCTTGTTACTGAGACCTATATGGGACATCGTGCCTTCTATTGGGCCTTGGACAAGAGTGGCTCAATGGACTCACCAAGGAAACTTGGAATGCTCGCAATCTCTGTCATGGCTGGACTCTATGGAGTTAAGAAAGATGATTTTGGTGTAGTCCTTTTTGATAATATGACACATGTTGTTAAGGAAATAGCAAACAGGAACATATCTGTCGAAAAGGTAGCATCAGACCTCTTGGAGGCACGGGCTGGAGGGGGAACTGGTGGTCAAGAATCCATGAAGCTTGCTCTTAGAAATTTCGAGGACACCAGAGCAAAAGAGAAAATATTCATCTTCAGTTCTGATATGTATTTGAGTGACCAGCAAATTTGCGAGGATCTTGCCGAGAGAATGAAACCATTAGGGATAAAGATGATCATTCTTGTGCCTACGCACGAGCATAATCCTCAGGCTGCAGATAGTCTAGCAAAGAAGGCTCATGGGGTAGTTCTGGAGATCAATTCAGTTGAGGAACTGCCCGCGAAGCTATTGAGAGTTACGAATTATTAGCTTAAGGAACGAACCCGGCTTTCTCAGCCAGTGATTTGTCTTTTGATTCGCAAACCCAAAATTTGTAGGCACAAATGTAATCAGTGGAATCTCTCAGATCAATGAGCTTCTGACTGAAGAGCCTTCGCATTAGTCGCATGTATCTAAAGAAAGGATCCCCAGGTGGAACAATCTCAGCAACGCAGTTGACCTGAAAACTAAGCGCTTGAGGCCACTTCTCCTGCGTCCAAAACATGTTTAGTGTGACTCGGGGGTCTCTCAGGATATTCTGATATGTTTGATCGCCGTACATTTCAACCGCGCCCAGTCTGAAACGATCTATCTTTCTGTCATCAAGCATTATTTTCTGATAGAGTTCGATTCGTTCATCCTGTGTTTCCTCGAATGGTCGACCTTGGAAGGAGAGTTCCACTCCTTCAAGCTCATGAATTGATTCCTGAAGAGCTTCGTCCGTGAGGGTCAACCGCACTATTTTCTTTGCTGTGTTGATTGGGAAGATATTCGATGCATTTAATGTTGAAACTGTTGGCTTCATCAATGTTGACACATAGAGTTCATTCAAGGTTTCAGGAGAATCCACGGATCTATTCACAGCATTTGCCATAGCTTCATACATTTGATCTGGAATTGCATTCAAGGGAAATGAAACAGAGAGCCCTCCAATGTTGAAATCGATTCTTCTAAGCTCCCTATCTATGAACTTTATCCCAGAGTGTCCTTGGTCTGACAAATGACTCCACTCCACTTCTTCGTCTTCGATTATTAAATTTCTAGTCTTATATGATTTCCAGATAGTTATAACAATATGTCAGATATTCAATATACTCGCACCAAAATGTCATAAGAGAGAAAGAAGCACATTTTAGATGTAGAGTGACATGGTCGAAGCGTTCGAGATTGACTCTCAAGCAAGAATGGTCGAGTTCAAAGGGGATACTGTTACTGTTGATACTAACAAGGTCCTTGTCTACATTCTTCATTCGACCAAGACTATCTACCTCTGGCGTGGGAAGAACGCAGCAATCTTCGAAAAGCTACTTGGCACCCGTGTTGCTGCAAAACTTAGTCATACATATCCAAGTTATAGAATACGTCCCATTTCCGAGGGCAACGAACCAGCAGCTTTCTTGCACCTTATTGGTACACCCTTAAAGTAACCAAAAGTTCATAGTTGAAATCTGCCCTATTTATGCCGGTGTTATTCGCTGTCTATCCATCGTCTAGCCTACTTGATGCGACTTCGTAATGTTCGTCGTGGCCTATTGATGCGTTCCAGGATACTTGAGAATCTTAACAAAGACGAGTGGAGAAAGACCTCTAATATTGTTGAAAAGGTCAGTATCACATCATCGACAGTTCTCTATCATCTTAGGAATATGGAACGGGAAGATGTTGTCGAACGGTCTCCTAATGGAGAAGGTTGGAGATTTACTCCTATACAACAAATGGAACTTACAGAGTATCTAACAAAGAAATCTCGAAAGAAATAGTACTTATCTGGATGCTCTGTACTAACTGGCTCGATTCTAATTATGAAACACGCAATCGTACGTTCTCCTCCTTCGAGCTTCAAAAGATGCATTTCTTCCCATCCACTACATAACAAATTGAATATCACATTGGCTCGAAAACAGCATAAAGAATATTGTAGAATTCTTTCAGAATTGGGTCTGGACCTAATTGAATTGCCTATTGATGAGGAACACCCTGATTCTTGTTTTGTTGAAGATACTGCAATCATCTTTGGAGAGAAGGCTATTATCACATGCATGGCCAAGGAGAGTCGCCGAGGAGAAGATATGCAGGTTGAGCAAGTCCTTCGGAAGTACAAACACTTGTCAAGAATTATAGTACCCGGAACTATCGAAGGTGGGGATGTTGCTCATTTGACTGACTCATTGATTTGTGGAATCACTGAGCGAACGAATCAAGAGGGGGTCACCCAGACCACTGAATTCTTGAAAGTGCGAATTGAGGTCATCGAGGACAATTCAATAGTCCATCTAAAGAGCTATCTCACGTTCATCGATGATGAAAATGTTGTCGTATCCAAGCGTTTTGCGGAGCACCCAGTTCTTCATAGATATAGGCAGTTGATTGTTCCAGAAGATGAGGAATATGCAGCAAACACTCTTACTATTAATGGGAACGTATTGATGTCATCGTGGCATCCAAAATCAATCCAAATGGTAAAGGATGCAGGTTTCGATGTTGTCACAATAGATATGAGTGAGTTTGAGAAATGTGAGGGTGCAATCACATGCCTTTCCCTTGTCTTTTAGCCTCCGTATGCGATTCCTGGCTTACTCCACATAATAAGCATTACACCTAGGATAATTACTCCTTATGAGCCAAGTGATACAATCCTCGCAATCTGTTGCAAAACTCCCTCATTTATTGTCTAAATACAATTTCTATTTGGAGACTATGGAAAAAAGTCCGAAAAGAATGTGTGACTATTTTTCCAGTAAATGTTATCGAGAACTGATTTTGGCAGATTAAGTCCGTTTATATAGGTTCCACCACTATTAACTGTATCAGTATCTGTAAACGGGAGAGGTTCATTTCTGATGTCTGTTTCAAATAGCAAACGGAGAGCAAGATGGCGGCCTTCATAGTAGTCTCGCTCTGGTGTGAATGCAACACAATCTGTTCCAAAATGCATTCTATTTGAATACTTGACGAAGAAGTTTCTTGCTTTCTTTGGATCCTTACTTAACTCTCGAGACAGCCATCTTGCAGAGCTTGTATCCACATTGAAATTCGAGTAGGTATCAAACCATCTTGCTAGATTATCTAATCTATGAATCTCAGGTTGAGCAGCAAAATGGGCAATTTGGAATTTTATGTTGGGATATTTACGAAGGACACCTTCAAGTTCACTTAGGTCTTGTTCTTTTGTTGAATAGTATCTCTGGTCTGTGTATCTTGATGCATAATATGTATCTGGATCGGAAAGATGAAGTATAAATGGAATATCTTCCTCTCCCAAAGCATCAAAGAAACATGCCATCTCGTCACTATCCATCCTAAGTGTGTCTGGGCTTGCAGAGCTTCGCCCGCGCATAACAGGTGCAGATTGCATTTTTGCACAATGATATCCTTCTGCCTTAAGAGTAGCAATTTCCTTCAGCATTGGTCTCACACCCTCAGTAAATCGAAAGGAGCCAGAGAAGTATTTAGCAAATATGAACCGTCCCGGATATGTTCTCTCAGCATAGTTCTTGATATCGAGACTGTGACAAATTAATACCGCTTGATGAATTCCAAATTTTCTCTGAACATCAACTAGCAGATCTAAACCATCGTCAGTTATCCCATGTGTATGAGCATCAAGTATAGGCTCGTGGTACTTTAATCTTGTATCCAGTCTTTGCACCTACATCCTGCACAGAATAACTCCCTGAAAACTCTGTTCCTACGGATTCTATGATAGTTGCTACAATATAGCTTTTTTAACTCAGTCAATACTACCTGCATAATCAGCTCTAGCTGGTTCAGGAGATTATAATATGAAACGCACGCTCCAGTTTTTACTAGCAATGTCATTTGTAGCTATGTTCCTCATATCGCCGGTTGCAGCTGCAACATCACAAGGACTTGAGTGGGGTATAGCACTAAATGATGAATTCACTTTCAAAATGATATTCATTGATGAAGGTGAAGAAACATTCAATGAAGGTATTAATGCGACCATTGCTGAAACACCTCCAGCAATAAATGATCCATTAGTGAACTTGACAGGAATTGATACATTCAATATTACGATGACTTTCTATAATGGAACAGAATTAGGTCTCTACGGCATCCTCTTTCTAGGTCTAATCGCTGTAGGAAGTCATTTCGCCTATCCAGTAGGGAACTTCTCACTTTTGTCTGAGCTTGCCATGGACGAGTCTTTTTGGGATGAGAATCACACTATCATCAATAATTCTCAAGTCTGGGGCATTAGTTATAGCGAAACAAGTGGTGATGAAACAGAATCAATTACTGCAGAATACCTCAAAGCAGATGGTTTCTGTTATAGGTACATGCTTGAAGTAACTAATACTACTAGCAATATTGAAACATCTGTTTCGTTTGTACGAGATATGCCTTCATCCGGTTTCGATATTGTAGGCTTCATTACAGACAATGCTCTCTATATTGGCATCGGCGTTATAATTGTACTACTTCTTGTGATTATTTTCAAGAAGAAATAGACTTTGATGGGGCTCAGCCCCATCCATCTCTTTTTTAATTTACTTCTTTAAGCGGGACCATAGACTTGACGCTGATTTTCTTGAGACCTCTGTGATATGCTCATCTGATGTTAGAACTAGTTTTTTATTTTCCACCTTCTGAGTCCCGTTTACAATGACATCACGGACATCATTTCCAGTGAATGTGTTTATCAAATGACCGATCACAGACTCCTTTGTTAAAGGCGTTGGTACTTTGGCACCATCAAGAATAACAATGTCTGCAAACTTGCCTCTTTCAAGGCTGCCTAACCTATTTTCTAGGTTGTAACATCGCGCTCCGCCAAGAGTCGCCATCCTGAATATCTGCTCAGGGCTTATAGCACTTGGATTGCCGCTAGCAAGTCTATGGATCGTAAGGGCACATCGCATGTTTTCAAATGGATCGTAGATCCACCCATCATTCCCAAGTCCAACTGAAATCCCCCTCTTCAACATGGTAGGAACGGGCGAAACTCCTACGGCATTTAACATGTTGCTCATAGGATTATGAGCCACAGACGCCCCACTCTTAGCAATCAGATCTATCTCATGGTCATTGACATGGACACAGTGCGCAAGAACTGTCTTTGGACCAAGGACTCCAAGACGATCCAATCTTTCAACCGTACGTTCTCCTGATTGTTCTAAGTTGTGGTAGAGATCTACAAGACCTTCTGAGGTGTGAACAGTAATTGGTACATTATGTTTCCTTGCTTCTTTCACAGTTTTGATAACAATCTCATCACCAACAGTGAATGATGCATGGATGCTCATCATCCCTGATATGAGGGTATCCTGTTTTAACGACTTAATGAATCGAATTCCCTCGCGGAGACCTCGCTCTGCCTCTTCTGGATTATGCCTTTCTGTCATTTCAAAAGCAACTATCCCTCGCATACCTACTTCTCTTGTCCCTCGCGCTATCGCCTCCAAGCTCCCCTCAATAGAGTTCGGACCGGAATATGTATCCGCATAAAGAGTTGAACCATTACGAAGCATGTCTGCAGATGCTGAGAGTGCACTTGCATAGGCGTCTTCTACTGTCAATGCTTCATCCACTGGCCACCAAACACGTTGGAGGACTTGGGCGAAATCAGTCGGTGGTTCGATGTTCAATGATGCACCGCGGAGAAGAATACCATAGAGATGAGTATGAGCAGTGATAAGACCTGGAATTATGACACATCCTGCCGCATCAATCACATGTTCAGCGCTCGTAGATTGGTCACTGGGACCGACACCAGTGATCATCCCATTTGATGAACTAATATACCCTCTTTCGTATATTGTTCCTCTCTCATCACCTGTTACTACAAGTCCATTTTGAATCACAAGATCGTCGGGCATAGGTCTCTCTCCTCCCTAAGATACTTGATAGCTCACTCATTAGTCTTGTGTGAGTTCTTCATTGTTCGATATCCACATAACAAACTGTATCTTTTTTCGAGCGATAGACGATGCCCTGCTTCTCAAGCTCATTAAGGGCTTTATTGAATTCCTCTTCTGAAAATCCAATCTCAATGCAGTTGGCTAACAGGGTATTCAAGGGTACATCTTTTCCTACATCTTTGGCTACTCTCTGCATAACTAGAATGAACCTGCTTGTTGCTGGTAGCGTGGGATCTACCAGAACCGAATCTGAGTCCTTTTTCGTTACAGGCTGCTCCTCAATGGCAATTTTCCTAGCCCCCAAAAGTGCAGAGAGAAGCACGGATTTTTCTTCCTCATTGATTTGTACGTCGGATGCTGGTGATTTTTCTCTTGCGAAATCAGCTAGGCTGACGCCTTCCGGAGTTGAATCTGGAGTTTCTATGATGTCAGTCGTATCAGTATCTGAAGAAACCATCTGCATTATCTCAACCATAGGGTCTGGCTGTTTCTGTTCAATGCCAAGCCAAGTCACATCAATATCCTTGTTCGCTTGAGCGGCTTTCAATAATTGAGAGCGGAATCTCTTCTCTAGTTTCTTTCGTTGTTCCTTTAGCACAGCATCTCCACATGCTTTAGTGCCTATGAGTAAAAGCGTTCTTTCTGCCTGGGCTCTGACACGAGTATGGCTCTCAGCTAAAAGATGACTAATTACGGTGAAGAGCGCAGACATTTTTGACTCTTCTATTTTCAAGTTCTCAAGCAATGCTTGCTTGACTTGCCAGTTTGTATCTGCAACAAGCTCCATAACGAGGCTAGATGTCGATCTTATTCCTGATGTTGCTACTGCTCCGGCAATTTCGACGCGTTCCTGCCAAGTGCTTTTTCTGAGAAAATTCTGAAGGTGATTTTGAGTTGATTGATCGATAATCCCGCAGATATATGGAATAAGGTCTCTACGATAGCGTGCCGCTTGCTTAGTCAATAGCCCGATTATCATCTTTCTATCGCTCTCAGGAAACATGCTAAGAGTTGGAACCGCTCCCAATGAGATGCCCTTGATATTATCTCGAATTTGTTTGATTATCCATTTCTTTCCAATCGATCCTAGACCAATCATTAGTCCAAAGATTACAGGCTGATGCTCACGACCAAGCCCTTCAAGATTCTTTATCCAATTCTTTTGTTCTTGTGAAGATGTTGGTCCTCCGGTTTGACCAAACATCTCTTGAATCCCCTGTAGGACCTGCTCGCGTTCTGCTGGATTCATCTCCATAAGTGCTGCAAAGAATTCGGTCAAATAGCTACCAAATGCGTTTTTACCAGCAACCGTGAATGCAGCTTGTTTGACGTTTCGATCCTTGGCAATTACCAAGTCCAGAGCTTTGGGGAGGAGAAGTCGACTGACTTGGGCCGCTGCAAGACGGCCTACTGCATCATACATAATTCCCAAATTTGGCGAATCAATGTTTCGGGCAATCTTCTGCAATGAAAGTAGAGCATTGGCTTCCTCTGCTTGGATATCAAGCATCTTTGCTTTGCTCACTTTGCCTTTCGCCTCCTGCTCTTCTTCACAGGTTTTTCTGGTGTTTTCTTCTTGGATTTCTTGCTTGACACTTCAAGGAAATCAGATAGCGGTGTTACAACTTCAACCTGTTTTCGTTTCTTCGTAGAGGTCTCTTTCTCTTCTTCAATCTCTTGAACTACTCCTCCGTTGAGTGTTATTTGTTCTGTCAGAGCAGCTGGCTGAATCCTGCTGCTTCGATTGACTTCTATCTCAACTAACTGAAGCTCATATGCCTCAAGGAGTACTGGAACTCTTGGATCATTAGAATCCAGCTTTGTTTCCATAATCATCTGCTCACTAAGAAAACGACTTCCCAGAACAGAATCCTCAAGCTTTGATAGATCAAGTTTTCCTCGGCTGATCTTAGGCTTCGCCTTCATGAAATTATCCCATTGGGCTTCCTCAACTCTGGGGATTAGAAAACCAAAATCATCTCTTTTCAAGGCTGAGGGTAGTAGGTATCGAACTTTCCCTTGCGCAATGAGTTCTTCTGCAACATCCAGACAATGATTCCTGGCTGCTCGCCTTCCTGCATTCCAATTTGATTCACTTGTAAGGAGAGTTAAAATCTTGGGTGTGGAAATTTCGGATACGAGTCCAAAACAAAGGATTTCCAAGGCTCCGAGAATTGCTTCGCGTAGTAGGAGAAGGATTTCAGATATATCCTCTTTTGGATGTTCTTTTTGCCAATACATCTGAATATCTTTGTATATTTGATGCCAAGGATTTGCCTTGCTGTCCCTGTAATAGGCCTTTAGCAAATCTGCTACAGCACTCATATCGCCTCTCCTACTCAAATCGCAGACCTTCTCAACATAGGTGAGGTGAGTTGAACCTTTGCTGCGGCGCTTTGAACTCAGGGATTGCAGCCTCCAGACTCAATCAACTCTAGAAGAGTACTATTTGCCTTTTGTGTTGTTGTATTGGTGTTGGATTTGAAAACAAAAAAAGAGTAGAAATGGATGCTGAAATCGTACAGCATCCATTCATTGATTATTTCTTCTTATTCTTCTGCATCACTATGAGGATGATGACGACAACTATCACAATCCCTGCACCGACTGCGATGAGAATCAAGGGATCTATGTCACCACCACCCGGTGGAGGTGCAACGTACTCAGTCACATTCAAGACAACCAGGTCTGAAACACTGTAACCAAGTCGGTCATAGACAGTGAGCTCGAACTCTGTGATTGAGGCATTGATACCATCGACATTGATAGCGACTGGACCGCCACTCCAGTGTACTGTTGAGTCTATGGTTCCATTCACTCTCAAAACATATTCCCAAGGACCAGCATCAGCGGATGGAGTCCAGACAATCTCATTACCTGTTTCGGTTTCCATATAGGTAACATCAGCTGGATGGTCGATGGTCGGTCTGTCATAGTACATGAATGCAATCTCGTTTTCCCACAACTCGAAGGTGTCCAGATACGTCGAGTCATCGTAGTCACCAGTAAATTGATCAATGAGATATGAGTTCCAAAGTACATGTCCACCAAAACCCAAAACAATTGTGGCGTTGCCCGCTTGATTGGTTTGAGTGAATCCCCCAAGTACTGTTGCATTAGAATACACAGTCATCAGGTCACCTTCATCACCATAATCATCAACTGATGTGAAATTCAGCGCTCCATAGTTGTTTGGATAATTGAAAATACCGTGGCCTGAATTCCAGATATAAAATGGAACACTGTCTGGCAATTCAGCGGAGAAGCCAAATCCAATCTTTGAGTATAACGGTGAAGACGGGTATGTATCCATCATATGCCATGAAACAATCATTTTTCCACCTGAGTCAATGTACGATGAAAAGTCATCGAAGTATGGAAATATTCCCGGCCAGGGTGAATCTAGAATGAGAAGATCCCATGATTGAGAATATAGGGAGAGGTTCATGTAATATTCGGTGTATGTTATGTAGAATGGAATACCTAAATCGTTGAGGGCGTCAACCGCTGGTGCAAGATAGGGATTCAAGAGAGTGGGGTTATCGACATACAACAGAACCTCAGCTGTTGCTGCTGATAGCCAATTTGCGAAGTTGATTAGCGCTTGTGCATTATCTACTGCGTCAATTCGACCATCTCTGAGAATCGCGCCATCTGTGATCAATATTACTCTGCCATCTCCATGTTCATCTCCGCCAATAACCGGTATACCTATTGCATCTTCCCAAATTGAAAATGCGGATCCAGTAATAGCCACAGACCCAGGAGCTAAACAAGACAAGGTAGAGCATCCTTCTTGTATGGGATGATAACCTGTAGTGTACAAGGCATTAGTCCCTACCTGTGTAAGGTTAGCAGCTATATCCGTATTTGACAGGAGATAATTCATGTTTGAACTTGATTCCGCGATATGATCAGTTGTAGCCAATATAGAGCCGCCAGAATTAATCCAGTTCGTAAAATCAGCTACTTCCTGTGCAGTGAAATTGATGTAGGGCTCGAAGACAATAACGATATCATATGAGGCCAAGTTTGATGCTGTCAGATTTCCACTCGCTGATGGATAGAGCTTGTCAAACGTGTATGTATGATTTACTAAGAAGTTTCTCATATCGGTATGGAGTGTTGGTGCCACTACATAGTCACTGTCCCAGAGGTCTACGCCGTAATATGGCATGTGGGTCAAATCAAACAGAATTCTACCCTTTGGTTTGGGAGCAAGCCAATTGATTGAATCGGAAATCACTGATTTTTCCCAAGCAGGGATTGTGCTGCAATTTCCAGGTAGTTGCACAATTCGACCACCCTGTCTTTCACTGTTGTCAAGAGCAAAGCCAACAGTTGTGTCAGAGACCCCAGTTTCAAAGAACAGGGGTACAAAATCTGCAACATTAGCGCCTGCAAAGTAGAAGCGGTCATGAATTGTTGTGTTTTCAAGTATGTAGATAATGTCGTCTACTTGATAGGATTTTGCTGAAGAATGACGAGCTCCAACCGTGACATTACCAACGTAATCAAATCCCCAATGCGCGCTTGGATCTATGTCCAAAAGAGCATAATTCCCTGTATCACCTAATACAATCATTCCGTGATAATAGAGAAAACCAAGCCCGCTATCGAAACTCAGTATTCCTCCACCACCTAACCAGTATTCCATAACATAGTTGACTATATTGTCTTTAGGTAGGTTATTTGGTAAAACGAACACATCAAAACTTGCAGTCATAAGCTTATGATCAAGAATATCCTGGGTTGAAAGCGCCGTAACTGCAAATCCAATCGATTCAAGATATTGAATCAGATTTGCATGATGTGCTGTAGACACACCTCCTGAGGCATACAGAGGCAAAGTTGTGTTGTCCTCTGCATATACAGCCACTCTGAGAGTTTCCTGAATAAATGACGAAGGTAGAGAAGTATCCACCTTCGAGAGACTCACAAGAGTTTCATTCTGATTTGCTACCAGTGTTGGAGCAAATGCAAACATTGGGAGGATCAAAATCATTAGGATAAAGACGTGCTTAAAGTGCATCAATTCTCACTCCTTTTCAAACAAAAACGTGTCTTTTAATATAAATCTTCAAAGAAAACTATCCAATGTATGACCATCCACTTTGGACAATTGTTATATTACAACTATGCCGCAAGAGCTCTATCTATCGCAGCCTTCTCTCTAAGGAGAAGTTGTCCCTCATCCACAAGTAGCTTCATTCTCTTGTCATATTCCACTTTAGATACAATTTTTTTCTTGAATTGGAGTTCGAGCATAGATCTCCTGTTCTTGATCTCATGAAGTGAACCGTCGATAGCCTTCAAACGCGCCTTCATCATGATACGATTCTTTCCAGCTTTGTCTTCAAGTGGAGTGCGAAATTTTTCGCCTGTCTTCTTTCGTGATGAAACTATTGATTCTCTAAGCTCTCTTTTACTAGGACTGATGAGCAATTGAGGTGGGCGAATATTTTCCTTTGAATGTGTTGCAGCAGGTGAAGGAGTGGCATCACGCGCCTTAGGCTTAACTGCAGTATCTCGTGGTTTTATAGGATTTGAGAGTTTGAGTGTCTTTCCCTCTGAGAGAGCCATCTTGGCAAGATTCTCTTTGTATTTCCTCAATCTTTCTTCGGGTGTCGACTCATTCTCCAACAGTCAAACTCTCACATTCAAATCCTTAACATTACCCTATCGCATCATTAGAGCGTTATCCACGAAAGCTCTTCGGTCGAGTAATGTTATTAACTATTCGTCTCATGCTCACTTTTTAGCAGCGCTACGACTCTCTCTACTAGAAGAATGAAGGTTCCGATTCACTAACTCCTTTTGGAGGTTTCATCTTCATTGTCTTCTCAGGAGAGAGTAGTTCAACAAGTTTGTATTTCTGTGATCCCATTCCAAGCTTTTCTGCATGTTGAAGTACTATGTATGGAGATTTCATTGGACCATGGAGTCGTTGAAATGGATGCAGTCCTGGATCATTATGAAGTCTAAAGTAGGCTGGGACCATTTTCTCTATGAGTCCTTCTTTTGCAATCAGGTCTAATGTTGCTGTTTCCACTGCAACGATATCTCTACTACCCAGCACACCAATATCATTGACGATATTTGGCATTCCAATTCCCCAACAATCGCAATAGGGTGTTATCGCTATAGCGAAATTAATGAAGAATCTCTTGGTCTCATCGAATGTCTTGAGTATGTTATTTGATCCAATCGCCATCAGTTCTTGAAAGAGAGCATAGTTTTCAGGTCTAAGGGTTAGACATTCCACATCTTTGTCTAGCTCAATACAGTCTAGGCACTGATGACACATACCGAAGGATACAGTGAGTTCATGCTTCTCTTCATTATACGAGATATACCCATCTTTGCATGCCTTTACAAGCTTCTTTGCATGCTCAGGAGTACATTTCTTCGCGTCCCAATAAGGAATTGACCCCTCTATACCATGGATTTTGTTCCATCTTGAAGGACCAGAGAAGCCACCCAATGCAATGTTCTTTATTGCACCCCCAAATCCGGATGTGTTATGCCCCTTCACATGAGAGAGATCGATAAGCGCATCTGCATCGTGAAGAACTCCACTCATATCGAGGGATTTAAGCCCATGAAAGTCTACATTTGATTCATAGACATATTTGTCCTTCACGCCTGCAAAAGGTATGATTGGACAACCGCACGTTTCCTGTGTATATCCTCTGTTCACAGCATTGTAAACGGAAGTTGGATTATCGGTCACGAATGGATATGCGCCTGTCTTCTTCACTGCTTCTACAATTCTGCGCACAAAGAATACAGGTATGGTCTGATATCCATCTTGAAATCCAAGATGCATCTTGATCGCAACCTTGTCCTTCTTTTCAAGTGTTGATAGATCAAGTCTTTTTACTACTTCATCGACTTTTGCAGCAAATGAAGCAAATTTAGCTCTATTTCCGTGCTGGACAGAACCAAAGTACACAATTGAAGGGTCTGAAGTCATGCTTCCCACGAATGATTTATCAAATAAAACAGTTCCTGAAGAGAATGAAATTTGAGAAAGGATGCAAAGTGAAAGACCACTAGGGATGATGCGTAGATTGCGGGCATTGCACCCTTTCTCGTTCCTCTGCCGAGTAATCGACAAAGCTCCCGTGGGGAAGCTAATTAATAGTTCGTCATCTTTGAATAAAAGGTGACTGTACAACGTAAGCACTACGTAACTATGCCTATGCGTCGCGCATAACACAACTAGCGGCTTCTAAGTCGTCATCGATTGGCCGAAGGGTTTCCGAATCAGATTGCCAAGTCCAAATCCTACTAGTAGATAAAATCCATAGAAGCTGAGACCAAATCCTGCACTAGTCGGGGCTCCCAACATTCCTGTGAGGAATGGCAATGCTTTGTCGATATTGAACGGTAAAACTGCAACAATTCCGCCTTGGAAAATAGCTCCTAAGATAGTAAAGACGAGAATGAATGGAATATAGAAGTAACACATTGGCTTCATTCGTGCGCCCATCATCGAGCTATTGAGGCGCATAATCCTTCCTTGATCATTAATCACTTCTTGGAGCGCTACAGGGTCCATACTCTTTCGAGCAGCTTTCATCTTATCCTGCCATGCCTTGACCTCCGCCATGTCCTGTTTCATCTTTTCCACATCAGTGAACTTGTTTGTTGCCCAGATCGATATCAGTGCCAGGCCTATATTGACTAGGACAATAAGAATTCCTGACCAGGGCGGAGTTGCCATTGGTTGAAACAGGCTTGCAATGGCTTGTATGAAATCGCTCCAAGGGTCCATCTTATTACTCACTCACTCTCCTGAGCAGCTCGTGCCCATTTTAAAGTTATACTTTGAGTGTATTTTGCACTAGAGAAATCCAATGAAGAACTATGCTTTTGTTTTTCTACTATAGAGAGTTTCAGAAACGACTTCTTGCTTCAACGTGTACTCTAGGACACCTCTGCAATCGAGCAAGAGAAGCTAAATCACCTCAATTTCCTTTGGAAGCTGAACAACTATTATTTTGTCTGTTCGTCTCGTTTCGTCCGTATCTCAAGAGAAAACTCACAGTACATGCTTAATACATGTCTTAGTAAACGCATCTATTTTGTACAACAATGCTGATTTTCTTTAAATGTACACGTTGAGACGTTTCGCGCCATTTGGAAGCTAATGGAAGCTTATTAGAGCATATCAAGCTCAATTGTTCCATTAAAATGAAATATTAGTTCATTTGTATGCTTTCTAATCAAGAATTTAGTCATTTGTACGGTTAACATACTCCAACATACACAAATGTGAGGCGCGAAATAGATGCGTTTACCAGTAAGAACCGTATACCTTTATATTGAGGATACGTGTACTTTTTTCTTGTCTGACCGCCGGGAGGAAAAGACACTTTGATGATGTTCAGTAGAATGCTCAGAAGACAGGGTTTCTATCGAGTTAAGAACCAGGAAGAGCCCGTGTACATGAAACATGGCGTTGGCCTGGGCGGAATATATGTACGAATTTGCGAGAAGAAAGCTTTGGTTCAAGTTCGTGATCTTGGTATTGAAGAGGAGTTCACCAAGGTCAAAAAACTAGAGAATTTCATCAATAATCTTGATGACCAAGCCTATCGCGAGAAGTGTTTTATCGTCCACCGAATGCGCGGAACGGGATCATAAGCTCACCTCTCTTTTCTCTATCACACGGTATGGCGGGTTTTAAGAAAATCCGCCTACCTTTCTCCTCGCTTAGGTATGTTGAAATACAACTCATTCTGAATCATTCTGAAGCAGCGTGACAGACCTAGCTCTTGAACTCCAGAAAGCAATCACGGAACGCAATTTCCCAGCAAGCAGCCATTTGATTGAACATATTCGAAAGGCTGACAGGATTGCTGACGTGACTGAGCTACTCGAGAAGGAGTACAATTCACTCTCATATCATACCCTTGAGTTGAGAGACCATATCACATACTTTCTGGGGATGTGGGATGTCTATTTTGCCGTGCAGATATCCTCTCTTGACATGCTTCGGCTTTTGAGTAAAGGATTGGATACTGATCCTCAGATCTTTATGATTGACTTTACGAGAAATCTTCTAGACACTCAGGACCCGCGTTTTGACCAATTCTATGCATCTGTTGAGACCATTAGTAGAGGTCAATATGCAGTCTTGTTGCCCGACATTCTGTCTCATAGGGCGAGTGAACTTGAGAATTGTGTGATATATTATAGACGAGGCCCTGTTCCTCTATATTGTATTGCACATTTATTGCGAACATACTATGGCCATCAGATTATCACAGCAACTATGAATGACAAGGTCTTTGATTCGGTATTTAGCGAGAAGTCATTTTCAATGATTGAAAAAAGCCTTTCATCTGCTGGACTAGATGTGTCCAAGATGCTTGTAGGGATTGAACCTGAAGACTGGGAGGATGTCATCTGCAAGGTAAGGCTCATCGAGACCTCTCCTGAGGAGTCGAAAGAACTAAAGACTCTGTATAGAGTATATGCTGCAAGGTCGGAGATATTCCTTGAGAGTTTTCGGAAACAAGCTGCATCCTTGGATACGATTCTGAATGCAAAGACACAGTTATGTAATGACATCTTAATGGCAGTGGCTTCAGATAGTTCGCACGAGATGCACCTCAGAGCTGTGAAAGGTCTGGGTGATTTGGGTGGTTCCGATGTCCTAGAGTATCTTTCCGGTCTGTTAAGTGCTGAAGACACATCGACTCGTAATATCGCGGCTCGTGCTCTATCCACGCTTACCTCTCACAGTAAATGGTCCAGCGTAAGTCACAAAATCCCTGCTTCCGCTGCAAAGACATCAATTTCCGACATATCAAAGATTAACCAGATATTGAACACACTAATCGCAAAGGATATGCCAGTAGCAATGATTGAGGACACACTATTAGCTCTAGTTACCCAGGATAGCGAGAATGCGGTAGATATTCTCACAAGACTTCTGGCAAAACCTCAGATTAGCATAAAAAAAGCGGTCATCAAGTCGTCGAAACTACTGGAACGCGATAGTGCAGCATCAGTGATTCGCAAGGCTCTGGATGATGATTCACCAGAGATAGTAGCATTAGCCGAGGAAGAGCTCAACTCAAGATGGCCGGATGAAATCTGGACTTGAGAAAAAAAATATAATGATGACGAAATGGTCCGAATTGCCAGTTCCTTCATCACTTGTTCGTAGAGCGAATTCCATAAGTGATAACCTGTTCGGGTATAGCGATGGAGTCTTTCATATCATTCCCTACAACATCTCAGTAAGAAATCTAGATTTCTATTAACCGTCTGAATCCATCCAACTACTTGATGAGCTCGGAGTAGATTTCTAAGTTATTTCACTTACTTATTCTCATAATCATCATCTGGCAAACTTGGCTTTGAGATATCCCGGTGCGACTGCCAGTATTGCACTCCTCACAGATCGCTGCCCCATTAGCATCTCAGCTATGATCTTTTGCGACTTCTCTGAGTCAATAAATCCGGAGCTACTCCATCCAGATGTCTTTCCACTCCCCGGCCGCATGAGCTTCTTTTGAAGCCAGAGACCCCACTTGAGGTCAGAACCCATCTCTTTGATCCATTTTTTCTCATAGTTTGAAAGTACATTATCCGAGAAACTGGCTCTCTTAATGCAGTCTCTAGCAGTCATCGCCGCACATTGTCCTCCTACCATCGAATAGTGAATTCCTTCTCCACTTATAGGTGAGCAATGACCTGCAGCGTCACCTGCAAGAAGGATTCTCTTACCAAAGGATGGACGCATCACACCACAGAGTGGCATGAGTGCTGAATCTTTCTTGATAATTGCGCCTCCAGCCAGCTCACTTTTGAATGGCTCAACTTCATTCAGAAGAGTATCTAGATACTCGTGGGTTCGACGCTCATTATCTCTCACATTCTTCACAAGCCCTCCGGTACCCACAACAGCTATGTTGCCCCTGGGAAAAATCCAGCAATAGCCTCTTGGTGAGAATTGATTGCCATAAAGAAATGTGTTGGAGCTGTCTAAGTTTCTATTAACTTTAATGTGATACTGAAGACCATATCCCATTTGGCTATTGGATATTCTTTCTCTGAGTGGGATGAACCGTTGACTAACAGGATTGGCTCCACTTGAATCAATAATTAGTTTTGATTCCAGGATGGTTTCATTACCATCTTTCATAGCTATGACTCTGCATGACTCCGCATCAGTCTCGATTCTTTCTACACTAGCTCCCAGCAAAGAATGGGTTTCGATATCAGGTATTTCATTGTAGAGAGCTTTGCCTAATGCCCCCCTACCAACATTCATTCCAAGTGACTCGTCAAAATGAATGCTGATGAGCTCCTTTCCTGGAAACTTGATTCTTGCTGTATTGATCTGATGTTGTCCCTCAATCCGTGGAACTGAAAATCGTTTAATTGTCGATGATGGGATGAATCCTCCGCAAGGCTTTCTCTCCCCCGGGTTCTCAGAACGGTCAATAAGCATATACTCAATATCTGACTTAGCTAAATTCCTTGCGGCAGTAAGTCCTGCAGGACCAGCCCCAATGATCACTACATCAGTATTGACCGTCATCTATCTTCAAGCTTCCTACCGCTTACATCTTGCCTATTAATCTTAGCCAGAATTCTGATAGCACGATGATTTTGTTTCAATTAGCAGCAAATCAAGAATGAGCAGCGTGTACCAACGTTTCTATGTAGGGTACTCTTCGCTCTCTATGTGTACATTTTCTTGTTGGTACACGCTTGTTCGTGTTTTCCTGAAGAGTACACGTTGGCCTCGTGGAGTACACGTTACGGAAGGAGGAAGCTAGAGGAGGAGGAATATTCTGATTTTGATTTTTGAGTTCCATCCTAAGACTGGCCACTTAGTTCAGAATCCAGAAATCAACTATTTCTTCTAGCGTTTACGTCATACTATCTGTGTACACCTTAGTATATTGGACCTTGTAATATCCCGATTCGAATGTTCAAGAATAGATTGAAATGTTCTAGATACATACATTCGACAGCGTGGTTTGAAAATGGTAGAAGCGGGCTCTGACGTATATCGACGATTGCAAGAGCACTTTGATGGATTTCCTTTGCGATTTCCTGCAACTGATTCCGGAGTAGAAATTCGATTACTGAAGTTATTGTTTTC
>Ga0224495_10000374_pt1 | contig 36372 bp, 28 predicted proteins | sample SF_Jul11_sed_USG_FD_168128 | JGI IMG/M metagenome (GOLD analysis project Ga0224495, IMG submission 168128) | Sediment microbial communities from San Francisco Bay, California, United States - SF_Jul11_sed_USGS_4_1 | ecosystem: Environmental > Aquatic > Marine > Sediment | place: USA: California... | reverse complement strand
CGTGCACCATAAGAAGGATCATATCCGGTTGCCAGCAGAAAGTTTTTTACATCATCTCCAATTACAAGTTTCATTCCATTTTTTTGTGCTTTTGCCAAAACGGACCCAAGCTGAATTTCAAGAATCTGGGCCAGTGTTTTTTCATCTATTGTGTGAAAATAGACAATATTATCGAGGCGATTTAAAAATTCAGGTTTAAAGTGATTTCGCAGCTCCTGCTTGACCCGTACCTCTTTTTCTTCCTCATTCAAGCTGGAATCTGATAAAAAAGATGAGGCAATATTCGAGGTTAAAATAATAATACAGTTTTTAAAATTTACCAGTCTTCCGCGAGAGTCGGTAAGACGACCATCATCCATTATCTGCAAAAAAATATTATACACATCGGGATGCGCTTTTTCAACTTCATCAAAAAGAAGAACCGAATATGGTCTTCTTCTTACAGCTTCCGTAAGCTGCCCTCCTTCATCGTAACCAACGTATCCCGGCGGAGCACCAATCAATCTTGAGACAGAGTGTTTCTCCATGTATTCTGTCATATCAAAACGAAGCATGGCCTTTTCATCATCAAACAAAAACCCGGCAAGTGTTTTTGCTGTTTCTGTTTTACCAACTCCTGTCGGGCCAAGAAATAAAAATGCACCCACAGGCTTACCCTCTTCAGAAAGTCCCGCACGATTTCTGCGTATTGCATCGGCTACAACCCGGACCGCTCCCTCCTGGCCAATAACCCGTTTATGAAGAGCTTCTTCAATATGCAGCAGCTTGTTTCTTTCACTTTGCAGCATTTTCTGAACAGGAATTCCAGTCCATCGTGAAACCACCACAGCAACTTCTTCTTCGGTAATTTCTTCTTTTAATAGCCTTGATTCAGCTGAACGCTTCTGCAACAGGGCCTTACTCTCTTCAAGCTTTCTCTGCAATTCTGGAATTTTTCCATAGCGGATTTCGGCCACCTGCTGAAGCGCTCCTTTTCTTTCAAATTCGGCCTCTTCTATTTTTAATTTTTCGAGAGATTCCTTGATTCTTGTAATTACATTGATTGCCTCTTTTTCTTCATCGAGCCTTACTTTTAGTACGGAAAATTTTTCTTTTAATTCCGAAAGCTCTTTTTGCACCTCGGCAAGACGATCCATTGAAATTTTATCTTTCTCGCGCTTGAGTGCAGCCTCTTCAATTTCAAAAGAACGGACCTTCCGGTTTATCTCTTCCATCTCAGTCGGCATGGAGCCAAGCTCTATTCTCAGGCTCGAGCATGCTTCATCAATTAAATCCACAGCCTTGTCAGGTAAAAAGCGATCCGTAATATAACGATCAGAAAGGTGAACTGCGGCTATGATAGCCTGATCAGTCACCCTTACTCCATGATGGACTTCATACTTCTCGCGCAGTCCGCGTAAAATAGTAATGGCATCATCCATATCGGGTTGCTTTATATATACATTCTGAAATCTTCTCTCCAGAGCAGCATCTTTTTCAATATGTTTCTGAAACTCTTTCAGGGTTGTGGCTCCAATCATTCTTAGTTCACCTCGGGCAAGAGCGGGTTTCAACAGATTTGCTGCATCCATTGCACCTTCGGCGGCACCAGCACCTACCACGTTATGAATTTCATCAATAAACAAAATAAATTTTCCATTCGATTGCGTCACCTCAAGCAGCACCGCCTTCAACCGCTCTTCAAATTCACCCCGATATTTTGCACCCGCTATCAAAGAGCCCATATCAAGTGTTACAATAACCTTGTCTTTAATTATATCAGGAACATCACCCTGAATAATCCTGCCTGCCAACCCCTCCACAATGGCTGTTTTCCCTACACCTGGTTCACCGATCAACAAAGGATTATTTTTAGTTCTTCTGGATAATATCTGAATGCAGCGCCTGATCTCTTCATCTCTGCCTATAACCGGATCAAGCTTTCCGGCTCTGGCCAGTTCATTTAAATTTTTTCCATATTTATTTAATGCGTCAAATTTACTCTCAGGATTATCTCCTGTAACACGCTGAGAGCCCCTGATATTTTTCAAGACTGCATCTACCACTTTTCGATTTAATCCGATTTTTTGCAGATCAGACTTCAGTCTGTAATTTCCATTTAAATATGCTAACAAAATATGTTCAAGAGATAAATATTCATCATTTAAAGCCTTTGCCTCTGAAGAGGCAGCATCAATCAACTTTTTTAAATCAGATGAGGTGTACTCTCCATAGGTTGCATCTCCCTCTACCCCAGGTATCGATTGTAAATAATTCTCAAAAATTTCAACTACAGGCTTGATATCTTTCAAGATTTGAACAGAAATTAAATATGGAAGCCCCTCTTTCTCCTGAAAAAGTGCCAACATTAGATGCTCTGGCATCATTTCCGTATGGCGATAACCAGATGCAAGTTCTCTTGCTTTCTCAAAGGCAACCCTGGTTTTCATAGTAAACTTTTCTATATTCATAACCTCTCCTGAATTAGCACTCTCGCTATCTGAGTGCTAATCTAATAAAAAACCTGCTTTATGACCAAAATTTTTACTATATTTATTCTCAGAAATTTGCTAAAAAAACAAATGACAAACTATACTCTTTTTATATGGTTGGCCAGCTTCGCCACCATGAATCCCAGCAAAATCATTATAATCTCTGCCCCATCAGGTACCGGAAAAAACACTATAATAAAAAAGCTCAAAGAAAAAAGAGAGGATCTGGAACACTGCATTTCCACCACAACACGACCTCCAAGAGGTGGAGAAACAGAGGGAACCCACTATTACTTCACAACCCCCCATCAATTTAAAGAGATGATCGCAAATCATGAACTGCTTGAGTGGGCAACTATTTTGAACAATTATTACGGAACCACTAAAAAAGAAATTTCACGGATCCATAGCTTGAATAAAATTCCCATTCTTGATATTGATATTCAAGGTGGACTGCAGATAAAAAACAGTGATTCCCAGGCAATCATGATATTTGTCATTCCCCCCTCCATCGAAGAATTAAAAGCCAGACTGAAAAACAGAAACAGTGAATCTGATGAAGAAATAAAAAAGCGACTTGAACTTGCAGAAGAAGAGCTTTTATATCAGAACGAATATGATCACGTGGTAATGAATGACAACCTTGAAGAAGCCGTAAGCAAGATCGATGCTATAATTACAAGTGAAATCGCCTAAATCTGTTATTGTACTTACAGGACCTACCGGTTCAGGCAAATCGGGTATAATCAATGCTCTTGAGAGCTCCCTTCCTGTTGAGATTATCAATGCAGACAGCAGGCAAATTTACAAAAAAATGTCCATCGGAACGGCCGCACCCTCAAAAGAGGAACAGGCAAAGTTTCCTCACCATCTCTTTGCATTTCTTGACCCCTCTGAAAAGTATTCTGCCGGTGACTATGCCACAGACTCATCGCGCATCATAAACAATATTTTAGATCGAAAAAAAATTCCAATATTAATTGGCGGTACATTTTTTTATATTAAATCCCTCTGGGACGGATTAATGGAAGAGCCTGAAATCAGCAAAGAGAGCATCGGAATAATCGAATCTATGCCTCTGGAGGAGGTCCGCAAGCAACTCCAAAAAGTCGATGAAACAAGCTATAACAACATTAAACCATCTGATATCTACAGAAATAAACGGGCACTTTTAATATACATGAATGGGGGCAGACCTTTTTCGGCCTACTCCCGAACCGGGGGACTATATGACTCTTATGACTTTCACTCCTTTTTTATAGATATGCCCCGAATGCTTCTTTATGAAAGAATTAACAAACGTACACAAGAGATGTTTAAAAACGGACTGATGGAAGAAATTTCTACTTTGCTGGCACAGGGATATGGTAAACAAACTCCTGCACTTTGCACAATTGGTTACCAGGAAATTCTCGATTTTTGCACAGATACCCGAACGACTCCGGCGCAGATCGACAAGAATTCTCTGGAAAAACTGATTCTGTTAATAGCCCAAAAGAGCCGAAATTATGCAAAAAGACAATTGACATGGTTTAGAAATGAACCGAGATTAAAAACGATTGACCATACTCAAGCAATTTTTCTATTATCCGATCTAATTGAAAAGATTAGCAAAGCTTGCGGTTAAAAGAAAAAACAAATAAAATAAATAAGATAAAAGGATAGATTATGATAAAAAATAATATTCAAGATTTCATATTGAACCAGACCAGAAAAGATAAATTAAGTATTACAATATATCTGAGCAATGGCGTTCCTCTAAAAGGAAAAGTAATCAGCTTTGACAACTACACCATTATTATTGAAAACGACGGAAAACAGAGCATGATCTACAAACATGCAATCACTACAATAATTCCTGAAAAACCTATCAGACTGAACCCGGATGAGGGAGAAACCAAAAGCGAATAAAATATCTGATCATGGGATCTATTTTTAAGAAATTTTTCCAGATTTTATTTTTTGCATCGCTTGCTCTGATACTCTACCAGAATATAATTTCTATTCCTGCAAATCATCTCGGGCTGTTAATTGACAAAACAACAGGATTACAGAATGAGTTTCTCAAGCCGGGCTACCATTGGCTTACCACATCTTTTGTACCCGGAAAATGGAGAATCATTCCTTTTAAAATAAAATCAGACTCTACGCAAATAGTGATTAACCGTCCCTTGCAGTTCAACAACCTTATAGATGCAACAGGAAAAATGAATATTGAGATTGAACTGATGCTTCGATACGAATTAACCGAAAGCAGCATCCGTTACTTCTGGACCGAATGGGATTACGACTACAAAAGGATACATTCACACATAAAGGACAAAGTAAAAAATTTGTTATTATACAGACTTACAGAATTATATCAGAACAAGAAGGACCTCCTCAGCCTGCAGATAAAATTGCAGAAATACTTTGAGCCAAACGGAAATTTTCAGAAAGAGTGGAACGAAACTTTTGAAGCCGAAGGTGTACTTCTCACAAGATTTGATCCGCTGAGAATATCCATTCCGGATTATGACGAGTATGAACTTTTAACATCAAATATAACCAAACTGGTTAACTCTTATCAAAACTCCATGATGACTGAGCTCGATGCCCGGGTTGCACTGAAAAATCGTGAATTAAGTGATCAGGCTGATATTGAAAAAGCAGAAAAATTCATGCATTTAATAGAAAAAAATCCAGATATCATTAAATACTATCAAATTGAAAAACTCAATCCTAAAGCTTCTGTAATTATAAACGGAATATCCAATGACAATATACTACAGCAAAATTTACCGGCACCTGCCCCACAACAATCTTCTGTTCCTTTAAAAAGTACGCCACCCAAATCGGAAAAACCGGCAATCACCCCGGAAGAGAGAGGAAAAGCTCCGCCCATCGGAAAATCTGCAATAAATACTCCATGAAGCATTATCTTAAGCTTCTATCTCTTTGTCTGATAATATTTCTCTTTTTAACCAGCCATCTTTACAGCGAAGAAAGAAAATCGTATGTTTTTACAGGTGAAAAACTCTACTACCGTTTAATCTGGAAGGGGGTTGATGCAGGATATGCTCTTGCCAAAGTCAAAGAAGTAAAATACCAGGGTCAAAATGTACTGTTACTCGAAACCCTGGCCCGTTCTTCTGACTCTATTGATTCCCTGTTTAAAGTCAGAGACCAGATACAGTGCTACTGGGACCCGGAAAGAAAGCAGGCTCTCACTACAATAAAAAATTTAAATGAAGGGAATTACAGGCGTAACTATAATGTTCATTTTAACTATCTGAATAACTCCGCATCTTATTCACAAAAAGAGTATAAAGGTAATACGATGACACTCGGAGAAAAAAACAGCTCTGCCCGGGATGAACTCAGCAACAAGACCATTTTCAATCTTCCCGAAGATATTCAGGATGTTGCATCAGCTCTCTACATGCTGCGCGCAGATACCAGAGAACCGGTTTCAGACACAAGTTTTTCTATTCCTGTTTTTGATGACTCTCAACTTTCCATTCTGAAAATAAATGTCAAAGAAAAAACAATAGTTCAGACCCCGGCAGGAAAGTTCGAGACAGTAAAAATCATCCCGGAGGTGCCCTCAGGAGGTTTTTTCATTACCCATTCTGATATATCTGTCTGGATAACGAATGACAAATTTCGCATACCTGTAAAGGTGGAAGTCATCATGCCGGTTGCCGGAAAAATAGTCATAGAGCTGGTAAAATTGTGCAACCAGAGCAACAGTTGCCCTGATAGTTTATAAAAAAAGTAGTTTGACAGCATAATGACCAATTTATCATCTTCTATTATACAATTTACAACAGCTATATGAAAAAAACTCTTTTACTTTTCCTGATCACTCTGCAGATTTCTTATGCGCAAAGTATCAACAATGTCTCGCAGGCAGAAAACTTTGTCTATACACCCAACATGCCTTTTGATTCAACGGCTACCGCAGATGATATTACCAGTATTTATTTTAATCCGGCAGGTATAGGTATCCATCCACTGCAGATCGGTTATTTTTATGGTAAAAACAAACAAGAAAATCTTAATGACCATCTGCTTTTTTTAAGTATCTTTGGTCTGGCATTTTCAAGTCAGTGGAGATATATTCCTGATGGATTTAACGCAAAGAAATTCACGGCAGGAACAGGGATAGAAACGGGTAATGTTCTCAGTATCGGAACCTCTTACAGCTGGTACAAATCAGATAGCGCTCTTTTAGATAACTACTCGGAATGGGATATTGGAGTAATTTTCAGACCATCAAGATATGTGTCTCTCGGAAGCGTTGCAAGAGGAATAAACTCTCCCATTTTTCAGGATAGACGGGTTAAACCACGATTTGATGTGGGTGTATCACTTCGGCCTTTTTATTTCTCACCTGAGAACCTGACCCTGTCTTACGATATAACGATTTATCAAAACAACCTTTTGAAAACATATATTCCCCGATACAGCGCTGAAATAATTCCCTTTTCGGGTTTTACTCTATATGGCGGATCCATTGAACTTAAGGATTACTTTTTTGGAATAAAATATTCCCAGAATATTACACAACTCTCTTATCAAAACAGAATATCTCAGAATAAAAACAGTTTTTATAACATAGGTCTTCTGGTAAGTCAGGAGCGCTTTAAAACCAGAATAGAAGGATTACAACGCTTTCTGCATATTTCTATCGATACCCCATTTTCTGAATCAAAAAAAGGAGGCATCTTTTTCTCTCAAAATCGCCCCTCTTTCTATGATTTACTTGCCGCCCTTAAACAGGCTGAAACCGATCCACAGATTTCAGGAATAGTAATAACCGGCAGAAGTTTTTCAGGCGGATGGGCACAAGCGGAAGAGTTACGCAATTCATTACTCCATTTTAAAACCGCAACCAAAAAACCGGTTTATACTTATTATGAATCTGCCTCCGATATTGAATATTATATTGCAACAGCCTCAGACTCCACTATGATGCCACCTGCAGCCCTATTGGAAATAAACGGCTTGAATATGGAAGTATACTTCTGGAATGGATTACTTAAAAAACTGGGAGTTCAAGCTGATTTTCTGAAAATTGGAAATTACAAATCAGCTCCGAATACCTATACAAATGAAAAACCTGACAGCTATGAAGTAAAACAGATGAATGAGATAATAAACAGTTTACTATCAGAACTTAAAAGAGCTATTTTAACAAAACACCCCAATCTTACCGAAGAGAAACTCGATGAGCTAATGAACAAAGGCCTTTTTAGTGCAGATGACGCCCTTCAGCAAAACCTTATCGAAGAGATTGGATATTATGATGAATTTGTTAAAAAAATCAATATATCACGAATAACCTCTTATGGATGGGAAATCGATCTGAACAGTTATCTGAAAACAAAAATTTATGATGATACATGGGGATTAAAACCCGCCATTGCTGTTTTAGTTCTCGATGGTGAAATTATTTCTGCCCAAAAAAGCAAAAGCATATTTTCAGACAAAGAGAGTATCGCATTTGACTCGGTTTCGAGTATCATTAAAGGAATTCGCGAAAATCCGCGAATCAAGGGAGTGGTTCTAAGGATAGATTCTCCTGGCGGCTCAACCATCGCATCGGATCTGATCTGGAACGAAATAAATAATTTAAAAAAAGTGAAACCTGTAATTATTTCAATGGGAAATTATGCTGCCTCGGGAGGCTATTACATTTCAACCGCTGCCGAAGAACTTGTATCAGATGCGACAACAATCACAGGCTCCATTGGTGTATTTTCCGGGAAATTCTCTTTTGAGGAGCTTTATAAAAAACTCGGAGTGCACAAAGAAATTTATAATACACACCGTAATGGGTCCATATACAGTGAAAGCAAGTCATATGACGAAAGTGAAAAAACAATTATTATGGAACAGATGAACAGTTTTTATAAAATCTTTCTCGAAAAAGTCCAAAAAAACCGCACGGCCCTTTCCGAAACTTCTGTAAAAGAAAATGCCGAAGGTAGAGTATATACAGGTTCCGATGCAAAGAAAAAAGGAATGGTAGACAGGATTGGTGGTGTTATGCTGGCAATTGAAATTGCACGGCAAAAAGCAGGTATATCAGAGAAGGCTCCCTTTGATACACTTCTCTATTCAGACGAATCTGAAAGTCTTTTAAATTTAGGGAAATTACCATTATTTGATCTGCCCATATCCATAAAAAAATCGATAGAATTGCTGACCGATGACACCGGCAATGCAGATAACGAATTTTATTTTGTTCTCCCTTTTACCCTTGAAATCCATTAAAAAAGCAATCTGTAAATATCCAGCTTTAAACCATTTAATATTTTAAAGCTGCGAACAAATGCCAATTACAAACAGGCAAACAGCACTACTTTTCTGCGACCAGCCTGGTATAAACTCTCATCAGGTTATCAGTACAATTTCTAATATGAAATTTTTGTACATGAGCATAACCCTGCAGAGACCTTTGCAGTCTGAATTCAGAATTATCGAAGCAGCGATCAACTGCCTCGGCAATACTTTCTGATGAGAGAACATCGACAAAAATACCACCCTCACCACCGGCCTCTTTCAAACTGGAGCGATCTGATAAAATAACGGGGGTACGACAAAACATGGATTCGATTACCGGAATTCCAAATCCTTCGTATATCGAAGGATAAACAGAGGCAAGCGCATGGTGATACAGTGCCGGAAGATTTTCCATGGGCACATTTTCAATAAAAAGCACACGCTTCTCGAGTTTGAGGGCTTTGATTTTATCGACCATTACCCTTTTATACCTTTCTCCTCTACCTACAAATATCAGCTTGATTTCACTGTTTTTTAATTTTGCCAGTGCCTCCACAGGTTTTAACAGATTTTTTCTCTCATGAAAAGAGCCTACTGATAAAATATAGGGAAAGTCAATATTATATTTTTTTATTACAATCTCCATCTCCTGTGCTGATGGCAACTTGTAATAGAGTGGCGACGCCGCAGGATAAACTACATCGATCTTTGATCCGGGAATCTGATACAACTCTATAATATCTTTCTTGGTACTCTCGCTGATAGTTATTATTCTGTCCGAAACGTGGGCCCCCTGAAAGCATTTTTTTTGATAAACATATGCATCCCAGGGTTTGTACAAATGAGGATATTTTAAAAAAATCAAATCATGAATGGTTATAATGGACAAAATACCAAGTTTCTCTATTCCATAGGGTAACTCAAGCGAAAGACCATGATAAATATCAGGCTTGCTATTCTGCAGCTGCTTTTTTATTCCCAAACTCCGCCACAAAGATGGCAATTTTTGATAATACCAGTTTTGCGGGGTTATTATGTTGTACTTGCTATATTCTTGAAATCGATTAAAATGTTGCTTTTTTACAGGTAAGGGAGTGTATAAATCATACTGATTTTCGGGATAATATTGACTCAAGCCATCAATAACATTCCTTCCATAATTCCCAAGCCCCGTTTCATTGAAAAATATACGTTTTGCGTCAAATGCTATTTTCATTTAATATCCGGAAGAGAGCATGCTCCCTTCCGGATATTATTTTATGCATGCTTTGAAAAGTAATCTTTTGATTTCTTTACATCTGCAATCATGGTATCTCCGCCCGGAGTCCAGTTTGCAGGGCATACTTCGCCGGCATGAGATTCAACATACTGATCTGCCTGGACCAGTCTTAATACCTCTTTAACATTGCGCCCGATATTGTTATTATTTACCATTTGAACTTTTAATATTCCGTTAGGATCAATAATAAAAACTCCCCTGAGAGAAATTCCAACCTCTTCAATTAGAACACCATATTTTCTTGAAATTTCTTTTGTTAAATCAGCAACAAGAGGAAAATTTATATCACCAAGGCCCCCTTCGGCTCTGCTTTGGCTTACCCACGCAAGATGACTGAATTTGCTGTCTACACTTACTCCCACTATTTTTGCATTGCTTTTCTCAAACTCTGCTGCCATATCAGAAAACGCTGTAATTTCTGTCGGGCATACAAATGTAAAGTCAAGTGGATAAAAAAACAGTACCACATATTTACCTTTATAATCAGAAAGTGCTACTTGCTTAAACTCTTTTCCGCTTACGGCGTCCGCTTTAAATTCAGGAGCTTTTTGTCCTACTTGTATCATTAATACCTCCAATACTAAATATTAAATTAAATTTTTTAATGGTTTCATTACCATCTGATAAATTATTATATAATATTTATTGCATTTCAACCATAATTAATAACCATATTCAAAATAAATTCTTGATGACTGCATGAATTTAAAGATAAAAGTATAAAACTGATATAAAATACACAATTTATTACATAATGCAAAAATATCTGTTACAAATTTATCTCTTCTCCCTGACTGCGGGAACATATGCAGTTTCTTCGATGGTCCTTTATAAATTGAATCAGAATCCTCTTGATAATCATCAAAACAGGCCATACCAGATAATTGCCCAGAACAGCTTAACCAGTCCTGAATTAAACAAAAACCCAAACGATCCAGAAGAAGAAAACAGCGGGACTACTCTGCAGATAGAAGATGATTCACTTGATGAAGGCGGTGAAAAGGTAAATATCAAAGTATATGGTGGAAACAATATCTCACTGGGCTATGGAAAGTCATACTTTATTTCCAATAAAGATAAAAATTCACCTTTTGCAACTCCTGGTTCTGATGCCATAAAAACAGGATTTTTACCCAATTCTGATATGAAAATTGACCTGAAAGGCGATATTGACAAAACTTTGTTTTTTAATATCAACTATGATCAGAAAGAGAGTTTGAACAATAACGAAATTACGGTTAAATATGTCTCACCTGAAGAAGAAGATTTCTTGCGTGAGCTTTCCGTCGGAAAAATAGACATTAATCATGGAAACTCAGATTTGATATTCGATAATAATTCTCCGTTGAATGTATTTGGAATTGATGCAACGATGAAAAAAAAGAGATGGAACATTCAGACCTCTGTCGGATTTTCACAAAATATTTATGAAAAAGAAAAATTTATCGGCCTGCAAAAAGAAAATACCCTGACCATTGCAGAATACCGATATATCAGACGCCAGTATTACCAGCTTGAACCTTTCTTTTATTACGATCAGATCACTTCACCACCGGGTTTCATCGACGCAATTCAATATATTCCTTCAAATCCTTCCTCATTAAACACTTTCGTTTCTGAGAAAAACATTCCTCCTTCAATGGTAAATATTGACAAAAATTCTATTGAAATCTATATGGATGATCTCGACCCTAAAAATGATCAGAGACTAAACGCAAAACCAAAAATGATAAATGGAAACAATCTTGGAAATTATCACAAACTTTCCGAAGGAAAAGATTATACTGTCGAATATCAAAGAGGACGAATCTACTTTATTCAACCTCTATCCGTTCAATCCAGAATTTTTGTACGCTACACCCGAAATGGAAATACTACTATAACAAGCGACCCGACATCAAGGGTGGAGACCAATAAAATTGAAACATTTATAAAATATGGTTCCACTTTAAATGAGGACAGTAAAAAAGATGGTGTGCAGAGCTTCATTGGATTTGATGATGTGGAAATAGTAAAAGATGGAAAGGTAAATCTGGACATTTACGAAGTCAGAGGAATCTATGATCTTATGGCTCAGGAGATAAGGCCTGAATCTTTTCGTCTTGAGTTTTACAACTATAATATGAAAGCACTGGATAGCAACCAAATGAATGGTGCTTATACAATTGATTATAAAAATGGGTTAATTGAATTTTTAAAAAGAGAACCATTTAAATTCTTTAAAGATGAAAGTGGAAACCTTCTTCTTACCCCGTTTATTGCAAACTCTATTTACCAGGAGAGTGACTATTCCTATATCTCTGAAAATTCCAGTATTATAATGAGAATACAGTATAATGCCACCATCTATAATTTTCAATTAAAAGGAACCAATATTATTAAAAACTCAGAAGTCGTAAGAGTAAACAAACAAAAAATTGATAAATCTTTGTATTTCATTGATTATGAATCCGGTTTTTTTAAATTTATTGATGAATCCAATCCACTTATATCCGCTAATACAGTTGTTGAAATTGATTATTACTATCTGCCGTACAACTCTACCAATCAAAACTATACTCTCGAATCAAGGGTAACATATGAAGCGGGCAAAAACATCATTGTTGGAGCAACAACACTATACCAGAGTAATTTCCATGAGCAGAGCGCTCCGTACATTGGAGAGGAACCTGAAAGTAAATGGTTAAATGAGGCTGATATCCGGGTGAATTATAATGAAGAGAGCCTGACCAGAGTTATTAACTATTTACCTGCAACAAACCTTGATCTGCTGCCGGTAAAATTGGAGGGCTATGCAGAATATGCACAAAGTTACTACAACTCAAATATTATGAAATATGCATTAATAGATGATATGGAGTCATCAGGAGAACTTGTAGATATCTCTACAGATGCTGATAACTGGATAATCTCCTCTTTGCCTTCTGGAACCATTTTCACACAATGTGACAGGGCACCCTTGTTTTATAAACATTATTACAACCCTGCTTCCTCTGTTAAAACTCTGTTGAATTTCTCTTCTCCAAGTTATGGTTCACCTCCGTACTCACAGTTAGCCGGGCCATATAATGTAAAAAACAGCAGCGCACCTCTGCAAATTAACAATTCAGCAGGTGCCACATCACAATCTATCGTTATGGAATTTGATTTTGCATCTGCAGGGGCAAATCCATTTATCTCCATTGCCACACAGGATTTATTTCCTATGGGAGCTGATTTCTCTTCCATCCAGTTTATGGAGTTTGACGCCATGGTAATGAATGATTCGAACCTGGGTAATGGCGTAAACATCTCCTTTGACATGGGCACCTTGAATGAAGACAGTGATAGTGATAATATATTAGATACAGAAGATACCGGTCTCGATCATATAAATAATGATCTTAACAATAACAATATTCAAGACGGTTCCGAACAATGGGATCCAGGAGAAAAAAACAATATTCTCGACTATGAACGCAATAATTCACGATCCGAAGATATCGGTTACTTTTTTAATCCACCAGGATGCTCCAGTAACAATACCATTGTTGGGGCAGGTCCCGATATCCTCCATTATCCGGAGACAAGAGGCAATGGACATCTCAACAGTGAAGACCTGAATCATAATGGAACTCTGGACACATCAGAGGCAATCATTAGAATAGAACCCGGAACAAACTATCTTTTCTATGAAAACAATACCAGCAATCAAATACTACCCGGTTCCTGGAAAAAATACAAAATTTATTTTGACGCCCATAAATTTAATGAAAGTCAGAAAAATCTGTTTCATTCCATTAAAAGTCTGCGAATCATCGTTACTCCACCACCCGGTATCACAAACGGTCGCGGCAAACTATTAATGAACTATATCCGCTTTGGAGGAATTCCATGGAAAAATATCAAAGGTAAAATTTATAACAACACATTTGAAAATGAGATAAGTGACCCTTCTTTTTTAAGAGTAACTCAGATCGATAATAAACATAATGATGAATATAATCTCCACTCTTTTCTTCTGGAAAAAAGAACCGAATATGAAGAGCTCCACGGTGCCAAAACCAATAACGACCTTCTATTTACCTTTGAAGGAGCCCTGAAAGCTTCTTATGATATTCCCGTTAATTACCATTATATGCTTTCGGAAAGACACTTCACAAAAGCTATTGACATAAAATATTACAAATACCTGAATATCTGGATCAATCATCGTCAATTTATAATCAATGAGGGAAATATGATTATACGTATTGGAAATGATGAAGATAATTACTTTCAATACAGCTATCCGATCACACATTCCGGATGGCAAAAAATTGCCATGCCTATGAGTAAACCTGCCACTTCTTTCGGCAGATTTAACCCGGGAAATACCAGGTACATTGCAATAGGGTTTCAAAAAAAATCTTCAACTACATTAAACCTTGCTGGAGAAACCTGGATCAACGATATTTTTGTTTCTGAACCGATGATCTTGTCAGATAGCGCTTACAAGTATGATGCCACCATACGAGTTACCAAACCCCTGATTACTACAGATAATGGAACGCCCATATTATCAGATATCGTACTCCACTATCATCAGCGTCATAAAAACAAAAATTTTCAACCTGTTGGAGCCCCCCAAAGCAATGAAAGTGAACATGAAAACCAATGGAACTTGAAGACGAACATCTTTCCCATATGGACATTTGACTATGGATATAGTTACATTAAAACAGGGGGAAATATGCTGACTGATCAGATTTATTTCTCTCAAAACAGTATAACGGAGAATACACACCATAATATGATAAACAGAATTGAACCAGAAAATGATAAAATACCCAATCTTTTGCTGACTTATGATTTCACCCGAAACAGGCAACAAATTTATGATTTTTCAAGCAACACGGTTATGACCTCTTTTGTTTACCAGGAAAATATTCAAAAAATAAAAACCCCCTTTTTAAAATTCTATAAAAATATTATTTTCAATGAATCTGGATCCATTTCATATGAAATTATAAATGAAAATAATCTTATCATAAATAACACTGAATATTATTTATCACCTAATCAAATCAACTATACCCCTTTCCAGAACAAAAATGAAAAAATTGAACAAAACAGATATTCCATCGACTTTACAACCAGACTCTGGAATTTTACTTTTTCCCCTGCTTTTTCTCTGAAAAAATCATTGCTTCTGAGAAAAAATTTTATCGATGCTGAAAACATTTATCTTCCCGGGGCTGATTTTTACATACCTCTGATTCAAACTCCTGAGGATTACCGGTATAAAGAGCGATACTATAATCTGGGCCTTGATATGCAGATGGAAAAGGTATATATTTTTTCACCTGAAATTTTAACATCTATTCATTATCAGGACTATAACTTCCGGGACTATAATACATTATCTCGTTCCGAGTATTTCGATCGCAGACGTGACCCATTAACTTCCGCATCCTATACTTTGAATCTTCCCATCAATCCCGGAGATAAAGTTTCTTTTTTATATTTTGTGGACAATATACTATTTTCAAATAAACGAGAGTTAAAATTTTCAGAATTCTCACTCCCTTTCCATAGCCAGAGCGCTTTATTGGAAGATACAATCGGAATAAAAAGAACTCTTCCCTTTATAGGTGACAAGGTTTTTAATTTGTATAAATATCCTCTATGGTATAATTTTATGAGTAAAAACAGAAAAATAAACAACTTCTCCAATGCCCGTGAAATGGTAATAAAAAATCAATACGCTATCGACTCCAGTTATAACATCAGCCCATCTGCAATTTCACAATATAATAACTCCCTGGAACTTTTTGAAGAGTTAACCACGGATATTCACTACAGAATAAACGACAGTATAAGTTTATCAACAAACGGATATCTGCAGCAATCTGTTATCCGCTCGTCATTGTATAATTTTCCTGTACATCATGCATCCAGAGGTTATTCAATTCTTCAACAATACAATTTAATGCGGTTATTGGACTTCTGGTTCTGGAAAAAAGATACGGAAAACAGTTCTACTCTTGGTTTTAACTTTTATCAGGACAACCATATGCTCATAACAGATAATACAGAAGACAATATCTTTTCCCCTGAAATCAATATCAACTTTCAGTGGTTCAGTAAAAAGAAAATATTAACTGGCCTCTTCTTCTCAGGAAAAATAAGTATTAGAAAATCTCATTTTAAAGAGTATATCTCAAAAGATGATCCGGATGCCCTGCTTTTAAATAATATTGCGATGCCTCAAAATCATAAAATAAAGGAAGATGAATACAATTATGCCTGCAGCATAGGTTATTCTACTGAAATCCCGGCAATGAAAATCTATTTTCAGAAGCTGGTGCAATACAAGTTACCATACAATCCCAAATATATTGTATCATTAAATGCGAACCTGAACAGGTTCAGCTATGATATCACAACATTACTCAACAATCAAACCCTCGATCGATTTGATATAAACCAGACAATTGATATTAATCTGCATAAAAATATTTCCGGAATTTTATCTTCTGCACTCATATATGATATTTACAGAAACCCTGTTACCAGGGTCACCGCAAAACAGGTTTTCTCATTTCAGATGGGAATGTCGGCAAATCTGCTCTTTTAAAAACTAATCCCCTATAATCCCTTTTTCAAGCATTGTTATCAACCGGTCGGTTTTCAGACTGATGTCAGCTTCACTGGTGCCCGGGAAATTTACTGGTGGATTTTTTTTCAGCTGTTCGATTTCATCGATGAGATTTAAAGTGGTTAAAATTACAAGTTGTAATTCATCTCCTGCAGGAAAAAGTTTTCTTATTTCTTCCACGCGTTCATCAACTTTAAGAGCAATGTTGTTCATATACTCTGAATCAACATTGCCTTTTAATGTATATTCTCTGCCTAGAATGCGTACTTTAGTAACAACACTCATTTTAAAATCATCTATTTTTCATCATCGACGATCAATAAATCATCATCTTCATCACGAAACACATCAAGAATATCTTCATCTTCTTCAATTAAAACATCAGATTCAGGAAAAGTTTCCTCGTTCTCGCTATTATCATCAGCACTATTCTCTGTAGATGCATCAGGTTTTTCCATAAAATCACTTTCATCTTCATCTGATATGATAATCTCTTCATCTTCTTCATCTTCTAAAAGTACAATTTCATCTTCATAATCATCTTCCGGAGCTTTTTCATCTTTAACTGGCTCTGGGGTATCTGCAACAGGAGTCGGAAGAGCTTTCTCTTCTACACCCTTCTCAGCCGTTTTTTTAAGAGCAACAGGTTCTTTTACCGGCTCAGGAGATTGGGGAGTATCTTTTTCTTTTTTTTCGGACTTTGCCCTGCTACTTGCAGAACTTTTCTTTTCACCTTTTACATTATCCAGTTTGGAAATTATATCTGAAATTTTATCTTCAAGCAATTTTTCACGCGACTGAAGCCGCTCAAGCTCTGCATTGGCCTCCTGAAGTTTTTTACGCAGCCCTTCTGCTTCTGCAAGCTTCTCTTCTGTTCCAAGTTTAAATTGCTCATTGGATGATTTTAATTTTTCAATTTCCGCTTCTAACTGACTGTTTTCCAGTCTTAAATCTGATATTAAATCCAGTGCTTTAACAATTCTTCCCTCTAGTTGTTCCAATTGCTCCATTGTAATCATAAATATTTCCCCTAATTGTGTTTAATAACGCTTTCTCACTTTATATAAATTGAATACTTGTTCAACGGATTTTCTACCAATTGAGCATCCGTTGGTGGCTTATAATTAAATAGTCCAGCTCTAATACCAACATCGGTCTGTACATTATGGAAACTAAAATTCATTATTTTATTATCTTTGGTAATTAGACGAATATAAGTAAATAAACCATTCTCGACATCAACAACTATTTCACGATAAAACCCGTTATCGCGGGTAAAAATATAACGATTATTCTGCTGCTCAAAGGTAAAGCCGGAATTTAAAAGATCAAAAAGTCCCTCCTGTTTTTCGGGATCAAGAACCTGTTTTGCACACAATAGCGTAGATGGATCATAAACCCATAAAAATTTTCCGTCGCTTGCGATAACTTTTCCGTCAGAAAACTTGATGTGAACCTTGTCAGGATACTGATAAGAAAGTTTTCCGGAATAAAGAAGACCATCGGAATTGCTGTAAGAAAAATCCGCTACAAAAGTAGTAAAATATACCTTTAAATTTTGTTTTAACACAGAAACGTCCGGAGATATTGCTGTGGTTACAACTATAAGCAAAATAAAATAATATCTCTTTTTTATTATTTTCAACATCATCAGCATTTTTATTAGCGAATCCCGGATGACAATCTTTTTTCTAGTTTATAATTAACGAAGATATATCAATGGAAAAACCACTTGCCGGCAGAGATTCCTTACTATATTTTTCAACAAGACCATCATATACCCCCCCCCGCAAAGGAGCATAAGACAAATTTTCCACATAACCTTCAAAGACAAATCCGGTATAATAGTCTACCTTGCGAAACAAAAGGGGGTCAAATCTTACCGGAATTCCCCGCTTTTCCAGCAGTTGAATCATGTTTATCAAAGGATCAAGTAATAATACAAGATCCTGTAAAAATTTTTTCAGTAAAATATCACTAATATTTGCGATTAAAGCATCTGACTGCACCAACCACTCCTCATAGTTTGGCGCAATTAAGAGAAGCCTTGAGAGATCTTGTGATATCTCATGCGAAAACCCTCGGGCCAAAAATATTTCCGTCAGAGAGGGCACATCCTTTGACTCTGCAATATCCGAAATATTTTCTTCGCAAAAACTCTGTACATATTGAAAAATACGAATATCCCCCACAACCATCTCATAAGAGAGGTCAAAAACCTGAGTCAACAAATTATCCGCAATAGCAATGAGCTCAGGCACTGCATACTCGGCACTCATGCCAATACTTTCCGCACCCGCCTGATAAACCTCCCGGTAACGGGGATAACTCTTTCGAATATCATGAAACACCGGTACTATATAATAAAATTTATGCTCTCCTCTGGACAAATTATCATGATCAACCAGATTCGTTACCCCTTTTATAACCTGAGCGGTAACATCACTTCGCATATAAAGATCTTCACCAAGTGAATCTCTTAGCTGAAATGTATTATAATTTTCATACTCGTCAAAGGTTTCCGGGAAATCAATGGTGGAAGGGATTACCCCTTTATATCCTTCTTTTTTAAAAATAGCCTGTATTTTACTGACAATTTTTTCAAAATTTTCGGTCATCATCGGATCAAAAAAATTAAACCCGTAAGGTGGCCGTGTTTTCTTGTAGTTTTTATACATCATTCGTATAATACTCTCTCCGCAGCTGCCAGTGAGATACCCCATTCAAATGAATACCCCATTTTTTTCAGTGCCCCTTCGAGTGCTCCAAAAAAAACAAGTATATCACTCGAATCTATATATCCCAATGTTCCGATACGGATTATTTTACCCTTTAATTCTGACTGCCCTCCGGCAATTGTAACTCCGTAAACATTCTTTAGGATTTCCACAAGTTTTTCCCCATCAAGCCCCTCGGGCACCTTGACGGCTGTTACAGAAACCGATGGATTTGCGCTGAAAAGTTCAAGATTTAAAGCTTTAATGCCTGCATGTACCGACTGCATTAACAGTTGATTTTTTTTAAAAAGGTTATCCCAGCCAAACGATTTCATCATATTTAAAGAGACCGACAAGCCCTGAATTAAACTTATTGCTGGTGTCCATGCCGTGGTATTTTTCTTTAATGCGGTGAGCTCTTCTCTGATATCAAAATAAAATTTAGGAATATTGGATATTTCTGCCCTCTTCCAGGCTTTTTTTGATAACCATAAAAAAGAGAGACCGGGAGGAAGCATCAGAGATTTCTGGGAGCCTCCAATGACAACATCAAGCTTCCATTTGTCACAGGGTACAGGAACCACACCAAGTGCAGTAATTGCATCCACAATTAAAATGGCTTCTGTTTTAGAGACAATCTCTGCAATCTTTTCTATATTGTTCATGGTTCCGGTTGATGTTTCAGAGTACTCAACCATCACAGATTTTGTATGAGGATTTTCCTGTAAAAATTTTTCTATAATTACCGGATCAATGGCCTCCCCGGGCTCGAGTTCAATCAACTCTGCCTGTAAACCATAGGTTTCGGCAATCAACCCCATTCTCTCGGAAAATTTTCCATTAATAACCACGAGGACTCTGTCATTACGATTATGAGTATTTACAATTGCAGCTTCCATAGCACCGGTTCCGGAACTGGCAAAAGTCAAAACAGGCTCTGTTGTCTGAAAAAGTTCTTTCAGTAATACCTGAACATTTGCAAAAACAGCTTCAAACTCCTCTGTCCTGTGATGAATGATGGGTTTGGCCATTTCCAGCAATACTTCTGAAGGAATCTGTACCGGCCCCGGGGCCAATAAATATTTTTTATTCATAAAATCTCCTGCGATAATCCTGTAGATAAATCACCGCTTCTCTGCCTGCTACTACAATAAATCAACTTTTTTTTGTAATACCAATTGTACAAGCTTTTCTTTTTTTTGTTTTAAAAATGTTTTAAAATTCTATTGTAAATAAGCAATATCAAGCAACTTTTTCATGGGTAATACCATTTTTTCAATGATGCATAACCGATTATCACGCACCGCAGGGTTACTATCCATTACCATTACATTATCAAAGAAGTGGTCAATAACAGCTTTTGACTCTGCAATAAATTTAAAAATATTTTTATAACTATCAAGAGACGGGTCTATGGAGCTTGTCAAGCCTTGAAAAGCACCGGCCCTTGCATGAAAATCACGTTCTTCAGCTTTTGCAAGAAGACTTTCTGTAACAGAGTGTGGCAGCTTGTAGCCTTTCTCTTTTTTCTGAAATTCATTCAAAATGTTATACATTCTTTTAAAAGCCACCATCATGGCAGAAAAATCTGGATCACTTTTAAAATCTTTCAAAGCAGTCAGTTTTAAAAAAATATTATATATGTCATCTCCACCTGAGATAATTCCTGCTCTTACCAGTTTTTTATCAAAACCCTCTTTTTCAAAAATCGTTGCCAGCCGCCCGGAGATAAAATCCCAGATCTTTTCTGCAGAAATTCGTGAGTTCATTCCTTTCTCAGCAGAATAAAAGTTTTGAATACTTTCTGTTAATGCATGAAAAGAGAGATGTATTTTTTCTTTGATCAGTATATCGATTAAATAGAGTGTCTGTCTTCTTAAAGCCAGTGGATCCTGAGAGGAGGTGGGCTCCTTTCCGAGCGCGAATCCTGAAAATATGTTATCTATTTTATCAGCCATTGAGAAAAGAACCCCCAGGGGAGTTTGCGGAAAAAGATCATTTTGATTGCGCGGAAGATAATGTTCAAAAATAGCAAGTGCTATCTCTCTATCCACGCCATCATCAGCTGCATATATAGAACCAATTTCACCCTGTAAATGCTCAAATTCCTTGACCAGCAAGGTAGTTAAATCAGCTTTTAATAAATCGGCACATTGATCGACTTTGCTCAAATAAGAAGAAAAATCTTTTTTGGAAAGCTTTATCAATGTTCGGGCAATCTGATTCAGACGATTCTTTTTATCAAACATCGTCCCCATTCCTTCATGAAAAATAATTGCAGAAAGCTTCTCGACCCTGGAAGCAAGCGAACACTTTTTATCTTCTTTAAAAAAATAGGCCCCGTCACTGAGCCGAGCCCTTAATACTTTTTCGTTTCCCTTTCGAATATTATCTACGCTCTCTTTCTGGCTGATATCTCCATTGGTCACAACCAAAAAATGATTGCTGAGTTTACCTTCGGCATCAGTAACACCAAAATATCTCTGATGCTTCTCCATCTCGGAGAGAATTACGGAAGCTGGTAAAGTTAAAAATCCGGCATCAAAAGTTCCAGAAATGACAGCTGGTGATTCCACGAGGAAATTTACTTCGTCTACAAGATGATCGTTCTCTATTACGGAATAACCACCTTGCACGGCCACTTTGGAAAGTTGTTTTAATATAAGCTCTTTACGCTCATCTGCATTTACCACAATATTATGCGCAAGTAAACTTTTTTTATATGCAGAGGGTTCTTCTACTTTTATGATTACGTTTTCTTCATATAATACAGGCGCCGTGGTCTCTTTGGGTAAAAATGTCTCCCAGATTCCACCGTTAAACTTTTCATGATTTTTTCCCATTAACGCCATATACGATATAATCGGACGGGCATAACTCATACTTCGATCAGCCCATCTCATGGACTTGGGAAACTTTTGCTCAAGAATCATCGCCTCAAAAATTGCCGGCAAAACCTCTATGGACCTCTTGCCTCCTCTCATTGAAGTTGCACAGGCATAGCTTTTATTATCAATTTCACGGAACTCAACAGACTCTACGGCTACTCCGGCACGCGCAGCAAACCCATTCAAGGCAGTGGTCGGTTTTTCATCTTTAAAGCAAAGATCTCTGGGAGGCCCCTTAATTTCCTCTGAAATTAATGTTTGCAAAACTGCAATATTCTTAATGATAACATAGACCCTTCGTGAGGTTCCACTTACTTCCATGGATTCAAAAGGAATCAGGTTTTCCTGCAACTTTTGAGGTAATTTTGTTTTCCATTCTCTTATTAAATTAATCTGATAAAAAGCCGGAATCTCTTCGGTGTATAATTCAAATAAAAAATCGGTTTTCTCCTGCATGAATCCCTAATAGAAAGTGGTTATGTTCTGAAAAGCAAAACTATTTTCTGCTGGCTCTATGAGGCCCTTTTTTTACTTTTATACTTTTGGGTTATATAAGTTTAAAATTATACGCAAAAAAAAGGGGGTCAAAAGCTTCACATATTTTGATTCTTGGCTGAGTTTATCTTTGTGCGGATTTTTCAGTTATCTGTTTTATTTGGAGCTTTTACCAGTATATTTGGTAGAAAATATATAATCCCACAGGCTGCTGCTCACACCAAAATTTACTTTGGGCGATGTGAAGTGATGAACCAGATGGTGTTTCTTGAGCTTTCGAAACCACTCATACTCAAAAGAATAAAAGTGAGTTGCAAAATGTAAAAAATCATATATTAAATAGCCTGTTAAAAAACCTGCAAAAAAGATCAGATAGTTTTGCCCGATGAGATTCTGAAACAGATAAAAAAACAATAAAGATAAAGGAATACTCGCTCCAGGAGGCATCACGAGCCTTGTTGCATCTTCAGGGGCATCGTGGTGAATTCCATGAGTGTAAAAATAGATACCTTTCAAATAACTTTCTGCATAGGGAGGATGAAATACAAATCGATGTATCGAATATTCAGAAATAGTCCATGTCAATACACCCCCCGAAAAGTATACAACAATAGCTGGAATATTTACTCTGTTTTCTACCACTCCGAAATATAACGATATCAAGAGCACTGGAATATAAATAATAAAAGGGGTAGCCGGATGAACATGGGTCAGCTTTTCCAGAAACGGGTTTTTAAACATGACAATAGACTCTGATTTTTTTAGGTTTTCCTGTTTAAAATTTCCTGCCTGTTTTTGACCATTCGACTCTACCGGTAATTTAGAAACGGTTTTTTTTCTACCCGCAGCTGCAACCTGCTTTCCCTGGACAGTAGCTTTGGTTGCTTTCTTTTCTTTTTCCTTTGGATTGGACTTTTTTTCCAGTGATTGCTTTGCCATAAATTGCTTTTAAAAAGTTTAACACATAATGTCAAATATTTATAAATTTGCTCCATATGATTTCAAAATAATTTTTAATTTATTCCATGAGGAAATGAATGTTAAAGCAGGATTTTGAAAAATATAAAACATGACTACTCGATTGGTTTAATCTTCCATTCCATCATATCTACGCCTGTTTTATATACATTTACGCTGGTAAAACGTTTATCGAGAGCCAGCAAATTTTTTGATGTAAACAAAAAGGTATATGGCTGATTATCATGTAAAATTTCATGAAATCTGTGATACATTTTATTGCGTTTTATTTCGTCAAACTCCATGCGGGCCTGTTCAATAATATGATCCATCTCTGGCGTGGTGAATCCCGTAAAATTATGCCCCTTCTCAATCTGACTGCTGTGCCAAAGCTGATAAGGATCATTTTCAATGGACATCGACCAGCCTAGCATCGACGCCTCAAACTCTCTTTTGTTCATTTTCTCAACAAGAGCCTGAAACTGAAGCTGCCTGATCTGCATATCCACACCTGCCTTTGCCATATCTTCTTTAACAACAGGTGCAAACCGCTGGTAAAATTCCGAGCCTGAAGGAATTAAAAGTTCAAAAGTTAATTTTGCCCCTTTTAAATCAAGAAATCCATCTCCATCACTATCAGAGTAACCAGCTTCTTTTAAAAGAGCCCTCGCCCGTTCAGGGTCATAACGGTGCGGCTTCAAACTTTGATTATATTGAGGGCTTTCAATCCAGAAATTTCCCGTTGTAATTACAGCAAGATTTTCCATAAGCTTTTCCAGAATTTTTTGCCGATCCACAAGGTGGGTCATGGCTACTCTCACCCTGATATCATTAAAAGGAAACTTTTTTGTATTATATCCAATATACCGATAAGAGGTTGCTGTATATTTTATTTTATTAAAACTTTCATTGAATTTTTCCGAATTGCTCTGGCGGGTCCATTGAAACGGAGTCAAATTTAAAAGATCAAGTTCCCTTTTTTTCAATGCCATTAAAGCAACCGAAGAGTCCTCCATTATTTTGAACTCGATTCTTCTGATTTCGGGTAATTTTCTCCAGTATTTTTCATTACGCAGCAGCACTACTTTTTGTCTCGCCTGCCAGTTATAAAATATATATGGACCTGTTCCGACTGGTTTTCTCAGATTGTATTCATTATTTACAAAATTATCCACCTTTGAAAATATATGCTCCGGCAAAATAGAAAATCCACCCAAATGAACAAGCGTCTCATAAAATGGTTTCTTTGTTTTAAAAACCACAATGTAGTCACCCTGGGCAGCAATCGATTCAACATTATTATAGTACACTTTCACCGAAGGATTCGGTACAGATGGGTCCATCATTTTATGAAAGGTATAGACCACATCCTTTGAGGTAAAGAGTTCTCCATCCTGAAATTTAACCCCTTTTCTCAAATAAAATGTATACGTCTTATGATCAGAAGAAATGGTCCACCTCTCGGCAAGAAGCCCCTTCCAGCCAAGAGTTACATTGTCTCTTTCCAGAAGTGACTCATATATCCTGCCGGCAATAGCAGATGAATAGGCATCCTCTATTAATACCGGATTCAGTGTTATCGGATCGCTTGAAAGGGATTCCGTGAGAGTATAAGGATCTTTGTGCACTTTTGAGGGGGGGGAACATGCTGCGAAATAAAAAAGATAGAGTAACGATATTGCAATTGAAAATAATTTTCTAGTCATTGTTATGCCTGTGGGGCACTTTTGAAATTTCACCGGCTGAATCAAATACTTATTAAAAGATCCTGTTTCACTATGCAATGATAAATAAAATTAAAAAAAATAGCCCATGAACAATAATACAGGAATAATCGACTGAATACAACTCCAAATTTCCTGAAAAGTAGCCAAGATGATATAAAAAATATAAATTACTAACGTGCGTGTTAGATAACGGGCGAAAGTGCTTTTTAAAACTAATTTAATTTAAATTTTTAATTTTAGTTTGATTTGGCATTTTTCTCTGCGTCAAAACCAAAAAAAAGGGGGAAAATATGAATAATGAATCAAAAAATACAAGGGATAAAATAGAAACCATCCCTTTGGGTCAAAAACTCTTCGATAATCCATTTATTTTACTTGCAGCAGGGCTTGTTGTAATGTTTGTTTTTTACACCTTGTGGGGTCTCTACGAACTGATCTCATTGCCCAAAGGAACCTTACCATAAGGAGTTCACTATGGAAAATATGGAAATGCATTCGGGGATTACACCCCCTAAAGGAATCTGGTGGAAGCCAGCGCCGGCTCAAGAAAGACGATGGGTAATTATCTCATTTATCTGGTGTCTGATTTTGTTTGCCATGATGCCGTTATGGCACTTTAAAGGTGGGCAGAATCCAGCAGGTGTTCGGACAAAAGTTACACCAGCTGACTTTGAAGCCCGGGTAGACAAGTTTATCAAAGATTATCAAATTGGTGAAGATCAGGGTATTCCTGTTGTTCAGCCACCGGCAGGAAGTGATGTCTATATCGCAGGGCGGATGTGGGAATGGAGCCCGGTACTAAAACTTAAAAAAGGAGTTGAGTACACTATCCATCTTTCATCGCTCGATGTAAATCACGGATTTAGTCTTTATCCTGCCCGCCTGAATTTTCAGGTTGTACCCGGATATGACTATGGTTTAAAAATGGTACCTGATCAAATGGGGATATTCAACATAATTTGCAATGAATTTTGTGGAATCAATCACCACAACATGGTCGGAAAAATAATTGTGGAGGAATAACATGAGCAATATAATCAATTTGTTTCGAACATGTCCGGTAACGGGCTTAAAGGTCGATAAAAATGCTGAAAACCTGATCAAGGTAAATGCAGTTGTTGCTGTAGTATTTTTACTTTTTGGGGTAATTGCAGCAATAGGCATATTATTGACCAGATGGCAAATTTTCCATCTATTATCGCCCGAAATGTATTATCGCTTTGTCACATTCCATGGTCTGGACATGCTGATATTTTTTATAATCTTCTTTGAAATGGCGATCCTCTATTTTGCTGGACCTGTTTTGTTAAATTCCAGGCTGCCAGCTCCCGGGCTAGGATGGTTGAGTTTTGTGCTAATGGTTGCTGGCTCACTTTTAGTAAATGTGATGGTTTATTTGGGAAAGGCCGATGTAATGTTTACCTCGTATCCTCCATTAAAAGCCGATCCTCTGTATTATCTGGGAATTATTTTATTTGCAGTAGGCGCTTTAATTGTATGTATTTTATTTCTTGCATCTCTTGTGATTGCAAAAAAAAATAAAACATATGAAGGATCCATTCCACTGGTGGTTTTTGGGGCTTTAACTGCTTGTATCATTGCCATTATTACACTGATTCATGGCGCCCTGATATTTATTCCCACCTTGCTATGGTCTATGGATTTAATGCCTATGGATGCAGAGGTGTATCGGCTCATGTTCTGGGCTCTGGGACACTCTTCACAACAAATTAATGTGGCAGCCATGGTATCAGTATGGTACCTTCTTGCCGGGTTAACAGTTGGGGGGGTTGTATTAAATGAAAAAATAAGCCGAATAGCGTTTGTTTTATACATTTTATTTATTTCTATGGCGTCAGCCCACCATCTTCTGGTTGATCCGGGTTGGGGACCGGCATGGAAAATCTGGAATACCTCTTATGCAATGTACCTTGCTGTGCTTGCCAGTATGATTCATGGATTTACCGTTCCGGCAGGTATTGAGATGGGCCAAAGGTTACGTGGTTTTAAATCGGGACTTTTTGAGTGGCTCAGCAAAGCCCCATGGAGCGACCCTGGTTTTTCAGGCATGATGATTTCTCTTGTAGTCTTTGGATTTATGGGGGGAATAACCGGGGTAACCATAGGAACAGAGCAAATCAATATAATTACCCATAATACAATGCGAGTTCCGGGCCATTTCCATACTACGGTAGTGGGTGGAACAGCTCTTGCATTTATGTCTGTCAGTTACTATGTGTTCCCCCTCATTTTTAAAAAGAGGGTTGCTTTCTGGGGTATGGCGAAACTTCAACCCTATTTTTTTGGATTTGGAATTGCCATAATGGGCATGGGAATGACCTTCCTCGGAACCATGGGAGTACCAAGACGTCATTGGGATAGCACATTTTCCCAGTCTCCCTTTCAACCAGCATTTCCTGATACAATGAATCTCTTTCAGGCAGTAATGGGAATTGGTGGTTTACTTGCGGCAGCCGGAGCGTTAATGTTTATCACTATTGCCGTCGTAACTGTATTTTTCGGAACACCAGTAACGGAAAATTCTTTTAAAAATGGCGAAAGTGGTATTCCACAGGGAGCATTAAAACTTCCTGCGCAAAGCTACAGTGGAGCCAACGTTGAACAGGTACATAAAGAAGGAGCAAGAGGAACTGTGGTTCTGGTTTTTGTTTTCCTGGTTTGTTTTGTTCTCTATTATTTTGTAAACTGGAAACTCCTTTCATCTATCTGGAAAGTTGGTTAAAAAAGGAAGTTCTTGAATTCCGAAAGATATAGCCGATCAGGAGCGGCGGCTCTGACCATATGGATGGCAGGAGTCGCGGCTCTCTGGTATATTGCTTTTTCTCCCATTTCAACAACTACTCCGGAATGGCTGATTATAGTCAGGGATATCTGCTTCGGAACCAGGGAAGATGGAATGCCGGCTGGTTACGGCTGGCTGACATTATTTTTCAGCCCTGTATCCATGCTGATTGCCATTTTTTTAATCTGGTCAAAATCTGTTATTATAAATACTGTAATTTACTCTTTAAAAAAAAGATCCTTGTTTTTTATTATTTTTACTCTTCTCATATCTCTATTGTTTTTTGAAATTTTCTGGGTTTTTAAAAAATTAAAAATTATACAATTAAAAAATAATATTTCATATGAATCACTGCCTCAAAACAATAAATCCATTGATAGTTATCAAAAAATAGACGCACCCTTCCCGCGTTTTTCTTTCTATTCCAGAAATGAAAATAACATAGAAACTCTATACAGCAATAAACATATCAAAGGACCTGCCGTGGTTACATTTGCATATGCACATTGTGAAACAATCTGCCCTGTAATCATTAAAAATTCCATTCGCGGTGTAGAGAATTTTAACCAGATCGTTTCAAAAAATCAAACCGATACTTCAGCAAAAGTTTATATAATTTCTCTTGATCCATGGCGCGATACTCCTTCCATGAGTAAAATGATCGCAGATCAATGGAAGCTGCCACCTGATGCAAGTATCATTACTTCGCATGATGAAAAAAAAATAAATCAATTATTAGACGACCTCGACGTAAATCGATCACGGAATGAAAAAACAGGCGAAATAATACATCCAGCGCTTGTTTATATACTTGACTCTAATTCACGCATAATATTCAAGTTGAATAATCCTGACTCCAGATTAATCAGGGACGCTCTGAACAAAGGAATAGAATAATGGAAAAAGAGGCGCCTGAATCATTATACTTGCGCAAAAAATATCCTGCGTTGATTCATATTCTCAATTTTATCTATTCAACCATAAATCTCATTTTAAATAAAATTTTCTCTTCCCGCCTTAACCCTCTTTCTCAGAGCGGAGGCTGGACTGTTTTTTTCCTTTCCGCAGCGTTTATTTCCGGAACAGGACTAATCTTTTTTTACAAGATATCCGATCCCTACAACTCTATTGTCCATATTCAACAAATGACCTATCTTGCCAAATGGTTGCGTGCAATGCATCGGTATAGCGCTGATGCAGCAGTGATCACGATTACATTTCATATTTTAAAAATGATGATCGAAGGGAAAACCTGGGGTCCGCGCCTCTTCAGCTGGACAACAGGGGTACTTAATACCGGACTTCTTTTTATTTCGGCATATACAGGCTATGTAATGCTCTGGGATAACCATGCAAGACTCATTGCTCTGCGCGGAGCGCAACTTCTGGATTATTTACATTTTTCTTCAGAGCCTATGGCCGCAATATTCAGCGGTGAAAAGGAGCCTGACTCAACATTTTTCTTTATCAATCTTTTTGCCCATGTAGCGGTGCCTCTGGCAATGGCTATCATGCTCTGGCTCCATACATCGCGATTAACTCGTCCTGAGTTTTTTCCGGAAAAAAAAAGAATGATTGTATCCGGAACTCTGCTCTTTGTTACAGCCCTCTTTATTTCTGCTCCTTTATTGCCCGAAGCAGATTTGCTCTCTCTGGGTGTAAATTTTCCAATAGATTTATTTTATTCCATATGGTTTTTGTTCCCCCCTGAACAGACATTATTAATCCTTTCCTTCTTTTTTATTGGGGTGCCTGCCGCACTATTTTTACTTCCTCTGATCTGGCGACCCAGACCCAAAAAATCAAAAGGAGAATTTGTCTCACAGGTAAATCTGGACAGATGCAATGGTAGTGCTCAGTGCTATGAAGATTGTCCCTATGGCGCTATCGAAATGAGAGATCGACCAGATAAAAATGAACAATATGCTTTCATAAATAACGATCATTGTGTGGGCTGTGCTCTATGCTCTGCCTCGTGCCGGGTTTTCGCTATTGGACCTAAAGGTAAAACTGGAACCGATATTTTGCATGAACTAAAAAATTTTCTGCTCAAATACGATGAAACAGAAACTGATCAAAAAAAACAGGTTATTGTATTTTCCTGTATTTATAATGAGAAAGTAAACAGCTTTCTGAAAAACATAAAAAATCCAAAATATGCCTTATATGAATTACCTTGCACGGGAATTTTACATTCAGCCCATATCCATTCTGCCCTTGGTCATTTTCCAAGGGCTGCATTAATTAACTGCGCCGAGTCTCAATGTGTCTTTCGATTCGGAAATATATTACTGAAAGAAAGAGTGGATGGAAAAAGAAAACCTTCACTGCCCGAAATACAAAACGAAGAAAGAGTTATTTACTGGTCCGGTGCAGAAGAAAATCTCTCTGATCTTCGTTCTTTGATTGAAAACAACAAAGAGATTGATAACAAAAAGGCTTCTCAAATATCCAGATGGTCTGGAGCATGGGGAGTATTTTTTCTCTTTTTGTTTTTTATCTCGGTTGCAGCCGCCAGTCAAAGCAATATTCCTTCAAAAGATGAAAATGGCATGCTCCGCCTCGCATGGAAACTCGCTGGCCAAAGAGAAGAAATCTGCAGAAATTTATCTGAAAAAGAGATACTGACAAGACCTGTCCATATGAGAAAATCACAAGATTGCAAAGAGATATACTACGCTTATATTTTAAACTACAAAATCGGAGACTTCGAAAATGAGCAATTGATTCGACCGGCCGGCGCAAGAAAAGACAGGCCATTAATCGTTCTGAAAGAGATCGATTTAAAACCAGGAAATTATTCCATCAATATTACATTTTCTGCACTTGAAAAAAAAACCAGAGTATTTACCTTTAACGGCCAGGTGCAGATATTACCCGGAAAAGTAGCTTTAATAACACGCGATAAAAATCAAGACAAACTTATTGAAATAAAAAAACCTCTATAAAATGAAAGAAATCAATATTTTCAGTTCCAGCTGGTAGAGCTGTTTTTAGATAAAAAAACTAAGTTATTTTGCCCAAATAACGATAATTATCTATACGTTAAAATTATGATCAAGAAAAAAACTGTAGCACTCCTCTTCATTTTAATCTCCCTGAAACCTGCAATCGGTAAACATGCAGATTCTGCCCTTCTTGAAAAATCGATTCCTGAAAACAGAATGTTTATTGATTTCATTAATATTCCCTTAACCAATTATGCTACCCAACAGTACCTCGATATGTTTAAAGAGGCCTACAAACATGACTTTAATGCCCATTTGATGCACCTGCAGGGAAAGCTGACAGCCACACATAAAGAGATACTGGAAAGCCAAAAAATTTTAAAAGTTATCTATCATGACCTTCTCAGGGATCACTATGAACCCGATACCGAAAAGCTACTTGAGCTGGCCGCACCGATTATACTCATGGCTAAAGACCAAAAAGCCGAATACTACCTGAAAGAAGGATACCGGCACCTCGCAAAAGGAAAAGAGCTCCGTATTTCCGGATATAACTATAACATATTTCTCTATTCGGTTAAAATTTATACCTATATCGACGCTCTCGAACATCTGAAACTCGCTAAAAAATATGCAATACTCGCACTCGTAGAGAGTAAAACCCCTCTAACCGATAAAGCAGATTATGCCCTACAGAGCTATGATGATGCACTGAGTATCAACAGAGCAAAAGAGATCAGTGATTATGATGAGATTCGGTATCGAATTTTAAATGCACTTAACAGAAAACTTTTACCCGATTCTTATCCTTACCTTCTTCATCATGATGATAACTATGGCAAAATCTACGGAGACAAGAGATCTATTCTTTATGACACCGCAGTCGAAAACGAACAGAGTATAAATTCTCCCCAGACTCAACCAGCTGCAGGGCAACCTGCAACAACCCCGGCACCAGCAGCACCCGCCCAACCTTAACATTTTTATTGTGCTGATAAAAAATAAAAACCTGCTCATTGGCGCACTTTTTATCTTCTTGTCATACAGCATTGAGGCAACCCACTCCATTGAGGAGATTTTCATTAAAGGCAATGAAAAATGGAAACTGATAGAATTAATATCTAACCGATATCCCTCTATACACCCATTAAAAAAAGAGCTGATCACAACTAAAAAAAACAAGTGGTCTCAATACCAGAACAGTTATCAAAAAGATAAAACACCTGAGGCAAAAAAAGAAAACTATAAAATCATTGTAGAAAACTACAAAGAAATCAACAGCCTGATGCGTGACCTTTGTATCGATATGGCAAATATAAATGAATCACTGCTCGAACAGTTTAAAAGTAAAATCCAGAAAGAGTGGGATAAAAATATCTATGTCAACAGCTATACGGTTTCGATTCAGGATTTCCAGAATGCAAAACTCTATTTTTATAAAAAACAGTATGACTACTCACTGCATCTGTACAACAAAAGTATTACAACTCTTCAAAAACTGGCAAAGAAAACAAATATCTCATTAGAATAAAAAGAAAGATCAGCGAATTTTTACAAAAGGAGATACAGTCAGATCCCATAAAGAAGATGGCTCACCCGGTACAAAATCAAGATCATAAAAAATAGCATCCACTAGAGGCTCAAACTTGATTTGAATTCTCGATAAATCACTCTCGGGTTTTTCATCCGTAAAATTCAATGAGGGCGCAACCAGAGGCTTATTAAGCAAATTAACCACAGAATAAAAAAAAGGATTACTTTTATAACTCACCCTCCTTAATACGATTTTGCCTCCCTCAGGATATTCTAAATCTGATCGCTTGGGTAAAACATAACTATTTCTGCCTGGCCAGCCTCTCTTTAACTCAACCTGCATCTCTTTCGTAAATCGGGTTTGATCAATAAAATTTGATATGGAAAATTTATCCGGAACAAGTACCAGAAAGGGCTTTGCAAAAGAACGCTTCTTTATTCTGTGAACCCTTTCAATCGTCTCTTTACTGTATACAGCGACCAATCCATAAATGGTATCGGTCGGCATCGCAACTACTTTTTTTTTTGTAAAATATCTGCAGCAATCTGAATATATTTCGCTATATGCGATTTGTTTGAATGATACAGATAAACCATTATTTTTTCAAAGTGGGAACAACATATATTTCACATAACGCATCAATCAAATTACTGTAAGCCTCGTTGGTAACAGTATAGAAAACCCGGTTGCCGTCACGACGATCTTTTAAAACACCAAGTGCTTTCATTTTTCCAAGATGCTGCGAAACCGCACTCTGGGACATATGGGTAATGTCAATGATCTCATTTACGGTGGCCTCTTTTTCCTGCAAAAAACAGAGAATTTTCAGCCTGGTGGCGTGCGAAATGGCCTTTAGACCTTTCACAGCCTCTTTCATACTTTCATCATCAATCATTTCCACCCTCATAAATAAGCAATATTAAAAGGTTAGTCATGTTGTCAATTACATTATCAGTATATTGTTTTATTTACAAAGACATTACAAATATCCGACATCTAACGGTACGATGATTTTCCAGACTCCAGCTTTTTTATTTTCTATCTGCGTCTATACACCCTGAAAATTAAATAAGTAACCTGCCTTAAATAAAAACCATCACCTGAACCATCCTTTCGAATAAAATTTTCACCTGAATAATTAAAATAAATATGATTTAAATTTCTCGCAGAAATCATTCACATAGTTGATTGCTTTATTCATTAAAGAGAACCTATAAAAAACAGAAAATATAATCCGAAAACTATTCAAGAATAATGTAAATATGCTGAAAAGACGTTGTCAAACCGGCTGAACCAGAAGATAAATTCCATCCTCTTTAATCACAATCTTTTTCTGCTTGTATAGTATACCGATACTTTTCTTGAAATCACCCTTGCTCATCTTTAAAAGATCCCTGATCTCATCGGGTGAACTCTTGTCATGCAACGGTAAAAAGTTTTTATTCTTTTTAAGTTCACCTAAAATAAAATCCTGATGACTCAACACCCGCTCAAATCCAGGCTTTTTCAAGGTCAAATCAATCTTCAAATCCTCTCTGATCCTGTTCACATAGCCTGTCAGCTGCTGACCCACTTTTATCTTTCTCTCCAGCTCACTCTCATAAAGCAAACCAATGTTCCGCTGGTTTATAATCGCCTTGTAGCCAATCGGAGTTTTCTGATACACATAAAGCTCCACCTCCTCTCTCTCCGTAAGATGAATCGGATTCTTCATCAAATGCTTCTCTACCCTCATCGTCGCAACAAGCCTGTCCGAAACCTCATCGAGATAAAGATAAACCATATATTTCTCACCCGCCTTCATCGGCAAAGGCTGCTCACGATAAGGAACCAGAAGCTGATTCGAAATCCCCCAGTCCAGAAACGCACCGTAATTGTTCACCTCTTTAACCTCAAGATAAGCACACTCGTGAATTTTAATCTTCGGCTTAGCCGTGGTCGCAATCAGCCTGTTCTCCGAATCTTTATAAATAAATACAGTTAAAATCTCCCCCACCGTCGTACCCGGAGGAATCTCACGCTTCGGCAACAATATCTCCCGATAGCCCGCCCTCAAATAAAGACCAAAATCCACAAACTTGACCACCTCAAGCTCATTATAATCACCCACCAATAAATCATCTTCAGACATATTATTTAAGATCATGATTAAAAGACAACCCGGATACCACTTTTTTATAATAAAAAGGGGCTTGGCGCGCCCCTGACTCCGACCGCCTCATCAAAAAATTTGACAACTAAAAAAAGCGATTCGGCGTTCTCCGTCACCCCCCGCGTAAATCATTTATCAAACTCGTTTAAATTTTGATCAATGTTTACTTGAAACTACAAAGGGCTCTCAATATTTCTCAAGGAGGCTTTCGATACTTTCGTATAAATTGTAGTAGTCGATACGTTTTTATGCCCCAGCAATTTTTGAATGTATCGCAAATCTGTCCCGTTTTCCAGAAGATGAGTGGCAAAACTATGACGTAGATCATGCGGTGTTGCCCTCTTTTCTATGCCACTTTTTACCAGGGCGTTTTCAAATATTTTCTGCACGGTTCGAACCGATAACATTTTCTTCCCCGTTGAATCCACCGAACTACTGAACATATAACTTTCATGATTCTTATCCCATGACATCTGCCTGAGCTCTTTCACCAGACTTCCTGAAAAAATTGTTAAACGATCTTTCCGCCCCTTGCCGCTGCGAATCAAAATAGTTAAATTATCAAAATCAAAATCCATTTTCCGCAAAGAGACCACTTCCGATATCCTCAATCCTCCCGAGTACATCAAAGCAATTATCAACTTGTGCTTAATATTTTTTATCGATTTTAATATAGTAATAATTTCCATACGACTCAACACAGTCGGAAGATGTGTCGAGGTACGTGTCTTCTCTATAAAAACAAGATTGATTTTTTTCTGCAAAATCCTGTTAAAATAATAATTCAAGGCAAAACGATGAATCTTTATAAGCGACATCGATCGCTTTTTATCATAAAGATATAAAAAATATTTTCGCCCCTTTATCCCATCCATCTGGTCAAGTGGCTTTCCATAATGATAGATTAACCATAAATGCACGTTTTTCAAAGCCGAAAAATATGCTTTGATCGTCTTGAATGAGTAGTTCTGCAAACGCATATCCTCAAGCAACCTCTCCCTGTGCGGCAACTCGTTTCGATGCTGCCCTGAGCTGATTTTTTGCGCCCAGATTCGCAAAGAACTGCGTGTTGCTCCCAAAGTATGATAGTAGCCAATAAGCTCCTGAATTTGCGAAGCAAGAACATATGAACGCTTCGAAAGAAACAGGTCAATCTGCTGGTTACTGATGTACATCGCTTCCCTACCTGGATACATTCGCAATAACTCATCAATAATAACAAATCCCGAAGTACGCCCATCCTCGTCATCTTCTACACGCATTAACTACTATATTATAACTTTATTCCCCCTCTTTTTTCGCATATCCACTCCTTTTTCCACTTTTCACGCAAAAAAATAACACCTCAAATAATGCCATACACATAATAATAGTTAGCCGAAACGGCAGACGGTTTTTCTACGCCGCACGTCCTGTGCGGCTATGGGTGTGAATATTTTAATTCAAATTGATTTATAGAATTATAAGAATTTTTCTGAATGGTATTATATTTTGATTATTAAAACATGAAAT
>Ga0224495_10000373_pt1 | contig 36390 bp, 30 predicted proteins | sample SF_Jul11_sed_USG_FD_168128 | JGI IMG/M metagenome (GOLD analysis project Ga0224495, IMG submission 168128) | Sediment microbial communities from San Francisco Bay, California, United States - SF_Jul11_sed_USGS_4_1 | ecosystem: Environmental > Aquatic > Marine > Sediment | place: USA: California... | reverse complement strand
TTCCGCTCTGATAGAATTTGCCCACGAACAAGAACAGGAGAACCGAAGTGCAGTTCATAAGCAGTAATTTGCTCCCGATTTCTATTGCCCTGTTCAGCGGCACCATGCTGTTCTGGTCGATATTCGGCAACCGCATCCGGGGCATAAAAGAGGTGGATTCTATCGCCGCACTGCAACTTATCAACCACAAGAATGCATTGGTGCTCGATGTGCGCGAAGAAGACGAATATAAGGCAGGCCACGTGCTGAATTCCACGCTTATTCCCCTCGGAAAGCTCAAGGGGCGGATCGGCGAGCTGGAAAAATACCGGGATCGGGCCATTGTGGTCGTGTGCCGTAGTGGCATCCGTTCGGCTACAGCCTGCGTGACTCTGGGCAAACAGGGCTTCGCGCAGGCATACAACCTGACGGGCGGGGTGAATGCCTGGCAAAAAGCGAAACTTCCGCTGGAGAAGTGATGGTCAAGGTAGTGATGTATACCACTGCCGTATGTCCATATTGCATCCGGGCGGAACAGTTGTTGCACAACAAAGGAGTATCTGAGATCGAAAAAATCCGTGTCGATCTTCAGCCGGAATTGCGTGCTGCAATGATAGAAAAGACCGGGCGGCGCACCGTCCCGCAAATCTATATCAACGGCGAACATGTCGGCGGGTACGATGATATCGCAGAGCTCAGCCACGATGGCACGTTGGACGTGCTATTGTCAAAATAACTACCGGGGAAAAATATGTCTGAAGAAACTCAACAAAATTCAAAACCTTTGTTCAGCATTGATAAAATTTACGTGAAGGATCTGTCGCTGGAGATTCCGCATGCACCAAAGATATTTCTGGAACGCGAAAATCCGCAAATCGATGTCCAGGTGCAAACCCAGACAAGTTCGATTGAGGAAGATATGTACGAGGTGGTGGTGGTGGCCACTGTGACTGCCAATATTGGTGAAAAGGTAATGTTCCTGATAGAGGCAAAGCAGGCCGGTATTTTTCAGTTGCGCAATGTTCCCGTTGCTGAAGTTGAGCCAGTCCTGGCAGTGATGTGCCCGAACATACTATTTCCTTATTTGCGCGAAGTTGTTTCTGATATGGCGGTGCGCGGCGGCTTTGCTCCGGCGTTTCTGAACCCGATCAACTTTGACGCGCTCTATCAACAGCGAAGACAGCAGATGTATTCTGCTTCAACCGAGACCTCGCATTGATGGGATTGGGAGTCCTATCTCGCTGGGTAGTTTTGCTCCTGTCTATTTGTGTTGCTAATACGGCCGATGCGGTAGATTTCGTGTCGGTCAGGGATGCCAGCGCGATACTCTACGATTCGCCCTCAACCAGGGCAAGGAAACTGTTCGTGGTAAATCGCTATATGCCATTTGAACAGATTGTGACCCTGCATAGCTGGGTCAAGGTGCGCGACCGTTCCGGCAAGTTGTACTGGGTAGAAAAGCGCGTATTGAGTAATGAGCGCTATGTGTTTGCATTGCTGCCGCTGGTGGATGTGCGTGCAGAGCCGAAAGCTGGTTCGTCCCGGGTATTCCAAGTGCGCCAGCAAGTGGCTATGCAGCTGATTGAATCGACCGGCACTGGCTGGATCAAGGTGCGTCATCAGGATGGAAATGTTGGCTATGTGCGCAATTCCGAAGTATGGGGCGACTAGACCGTTCAGGTAACCACAAATGAATATTACGGTAATGGGCGCGGGTGCATGGGGAACGGCGCTTGCCATCAGTCTGGCAGGCAACCATCGAGTCACGCTGTGGGGGCGTGATGCGGCGCAAATTGCAGAGATGCAAACCTCTCGCTGCAATCAGCGCTATCTTTCTGACATTACGCTACCGGATAATATTGGACTGAGCTCGGATATTTCCAAAGCTTTGGCGAATTCCGAATTGGTAATCATCGCCGTGCCCACTGCCGGCTTGCGCACAATGCTGCAGCAGTTTGCGCTGGCCAAACGGAATATAGGCGTGGTCTGGGTTTGCAAGGGGTTCGAGGCGAGTACATCGCTATTGCCGCATCAGGTGGTGGCCGAAATATTGCCTCAAGGCTGGAAATGCGCAGTGTTGTCGGGACCCAGTTTTGCTCAGGAAGTTGCGCGAGACATGCCGACCGCATTGACGCTGGCGTCCAGTGACGAGGAATTTGCGCGCGGTACTGCGCAATCACTGCACCACGCGCGTTTGCGTATCTATGCAAGTAACGATGTGATCGGCGTGGAAGTCGGCGGCGCGGTGAAGAATGTAATGGCGATCGCCTCCGGAATTTGTGACGGTATGGGTCTCGGACAAAACGCGCGCGCCGCGCTGATCACGCGCGGTCTGGCCGAAATAAGCCGGCTCGGATTGAAGCTCGGTGGGCGCTCTGAAACACTGGGCGGCCTGTCCGGATTGGGTGACCTTATCCTGACATGCACCGGCGATATGTCACGCAATAGGCAGGTCGGCTTGTTGCTGGCACAGCAGCAAGACCTGACTCAGATACTGAGCAAACTCGGGCATGTTGCCGAGGGTGTTTATACCGTCAAGGAAGTGCGTCGACTTGCTCAGCGTTTGGGTGTAGCGATGCCGATAAGCGATGCTGTATATCGCATCCTATACGAACATATGTCCGCCGCGGAGATGGTCTCCGAATTGCTGAATCGAGCGCCTAATCTCGAATTCAACGGCAACTGATCGTTGTGTATCTCTAAATATTCAGGGTTCGCCAAAATTCAAGGTGCGGAAACAATTTGCAAGCATCCGCTGTGCTGATTGCCTGCTTACCCCACTTCGCAGCGCCACACATGGATTATATGTAAGCAAGAAAGTTTTTGCGCAACACAGCAGTTGGGATGGAATCTGGATATTTAGCGGCGAAACACTAGATCCCATACGCCATGTCCCAAGCGCAATCCGCGCTGCTCGAACTTGGTGAGTGGGCGATAATCCGGGCGCGGCGCAAAGCCATCTGCAGTATTTTCAAGTAACGGTTCCGCATTCAATACTATCAGCGACTGCCTGGCATAATCCTGCCAGTCTGTCGCGACGTGGATGTAACCGCCGGGTTTGAGTTTTTGTGCCAACTGCGCGATGAACGGTGCCTGGATCAGGCGGCGCTTGTTGTGACGCGCCTTGTGCCACGGATCGGGGAAAAAGATGTGCACGCCGTCCAGCGAGTTCGCCGCGATCATGTCGCGCAATACTTCCACTGCGTCGTGCTGGATGATGCGGATGTTGCGTATCTGCTGAGTATCTATCAGCTTGAGCAGATTGCCTACTCCGGGCGTATGTACTTCTAGCGCCAGATAATCATTTTCCGGATGGGTGAGCGCAATGCTTGCGGTACTTTCGCCCATGCCGAAGCCGATCTCCAGTATTCTGGGCGCGATTCGTCCAAAGGCTTGGTCAAGATTAAGCGGTTGTGCGGCATATGCGATGCCGAAGCGCGGCAATAGTGTATCGACGGCGCGCTGTTGAGCAGGCGAGACGCGCCCCTGGCGCAGCACATAGCTGCGAATGTGCCTGTTGCGAAAATCGATGGTTTCGGTCATGGTAATGTCGAGTAAACATTCTGAACGTTCGTCCAGAGGTATCGAAGGGCGAACAGATCGAAGTCTTTATTGTATGGATCATGCGTTCGTGGTCGATGCCTCACCACGAACGGATGGCTTGGCTAACTGCGAGTCGAACCGATGATCCCCGACGTTGGGGAACTCGGACTGGCGCTGTAGAATTTCTTCGGCATCCGACCGGCGAGGTAAGCCGAGCGTCCGGCCTCGATCGCCTGCTTCATCGCCGAAGCCATAAGTACTGGTTGTTGCGCGCCTGCGATCGCGGTATTCATCAGTACGCCGTCACAGCCCAGTTCCATCGCGATAGCGGCATCCGACGCAGTGCCGACACCCGCATCCACGATTACCGGGACTTGCATGCGTTCCATGATCAGTTGCAGGTTCCACGGATTGAGTATGCCCATGCCGGAACCGATCAGCGAGGCCAGCGGCATTATCGCCACGCAGCCTATGTCCTCCAGTTGTTTGGCGATAATCGGATCGTCCGAAGTGTAGACCATCACCTGAAAACCTTCCGCAACCAGCGTCTTTGCAGCGGCGATGGTTTCTACCACGTTGGGATAAAGCGATTGCGGGTCGCCCAGCACTTCCAGTTTGACCAGGCTATGGCCATCCAGCAGTTCGCGTGCAAGGCGCAGCGTGCGTACCGCTTCCTCGGCGCTGTAACAGCCGGCGGTGTTGGGCAGCAGCATGTATTTCGACGGGGGCAGTATTTCCAGCAGGTTAGGCTCGTTCGGGCTCTGCCCGATATTGCTGCGGCGAATCGCGATCGTGATGATCTCGGCGCCGCTGGCCTCGACAGATGCCTTGGTTTCGTTGAAATCCTTGTACTTGCCGGTACCCACCAATAGCCGCGAGTTGTAACTTTTGCCTGCGATGATCAAATTGTCGCTCATTTAATAGTTTCCAATAGATTGCTCAGCCACCGCCCACTGCAACGACTACTTCAAGCTTGTCGCCATCGGCAAGTTGCTGAGCAGCGAACCGGCTGCGCGGCACGATCTCGCCGTTGCGTTCCAGTGCGATGCGCTTGCCGGTTAGCTGCATCTCTTCGATGAGCTTGGCAACGTTGGTTGAGTCGGGGAACTGCCGGGCTGTGCCATTGATGTTGATGGTAATCACTTTCAAAAAATCACTCAATTACGGTAAGATGAGATGCTATCATGCGGGTGTAGTTCAATGGTAGAACGGCAGCTTCCCAAGCTGCATACGACGGTTCGATCCCGTTCACCCGCTCCACTTTCTGCCTCGTGAGTTGCTGCTGATTTACCTGCCAGTTTTCTTGGCAGAGAAAAACCTGGTGGCGAGTAATCCCAATATGCCCCCGGCCACCATGCCGATGGCTGACTTGGTAAAGGTTGCCGACTCGAATGCCATCCTCAAGCCTCTAGTGCTGAAGTTCCCCTTGAATATAGCGTCCCAGAACATGCGCCACCCGATCTCCTCGATCGTGTCTAGCATGAAACCTCGGACAAAGAGCAATCCAACCACTGCCCCGACAACTACGAATATCATCTTCATAATTTCATTCCTTATTGTAATGTGTGACCTAATGTTCGAGCTCGACGTGATAGGTACCTTCGAGGTGTAAAAAATGGTAAAAATCTTGTAACTCATTGAATATGTGTTGGCGCACATCGTTTACACACGTGAATAATGCTGACAAATACACCATCCCCAACTTTGAGGGTCGCATTGCCGGCACCTTACTCGATGCGCCATCCAAGAACAATGGTTCGGAGAGGCATAAAACACCATGAGTATGCCTACTTCGGCGCAACGTCGGTCGCCATGGGATGCTGGTCGTGCATCACGATGCGCACGACGAACGTCACTGCCAGCAGGTTTGCGGCAATCGCCACATAACCGACCTTCTCATATCCAATGATCTGCCCCACGCTGTTTTGCGTGATGATGAATCCGGCCAGCGTGGAAGCCAGGCCGCTGGCCAATTGCTGTATCGAGGCATTGATCGACATGAACGTGCCGCGCAGTCTGGCTTGTGCCGCCGATGCGACGATGGCCATGGCAGGGATCATGCGTCCCGACACAAGGACGAAGAAGGCAGTCGTGCAAACGAGCCACAACCATAGCGGCGCCGCGCCGATATTGGTTACGACAAACAGCGGTACCAGCGCCGCGATGGCGACCAGTCGATAGATTTCGATCTTGCCGCGCAAATCGGCCCAATGGCCTACGAACCGGGCACTGATTAAGGTAGCCGCTCCGCCTGCGAGGTAGATGAGTGGAATGTCGTGTATGGATATCCCGACGTTGCCCACCGCGTAGATGGTGATGTAGGGAATCACCGTGAATCCAGAAAACAGCAGTAGCCCGGTAAACAGCAGCGCTCGCAGATGGTTGGGATCGCGCAGCACTTCGAACATCTCCACGAAAGGGTGGGCACGCTTATGTGCGCTGATATGCTGGCGCAAGTCCGGCAGGACGCGCCACCCGACCATGATGAACAGCGCGGTCAGCACCGCAATCAAAATGAACGGCGCACGCCACTGGAAATGATTTGCCAGCCATAGCGACAGCGGCACGCCGGCGATGGTGGAAATCGAAAATGCCGTGGATACGATGCCGCTGGCTTTTGCGCGCCTTGAAAAAGGAATCACGTCGCCGATGATGGTCTGTACCATCGCACCCATCACGCCGCCGAATGCCCCCGCCAGACCGCGCGCGATCAACAGCGTGGCGTAGCCAGGCGCCATGCCGCAAGCCAGCGTAGCCAGCCCGAACAGCGCGAACATGCTCAGTAGCATGCGTTTGCGCTCGAAGCGATCCACAAAAGTCGCGGCAAGCAGGCCGGACAGCGCGGCACTGAAACTATAGGAAGCGACCAGCAAGCCGAATTCGTGTGTGCCGATGCCGAACGCGTCTATCAAAATAGGCCCGAGCGGCATCATGATCATGAAATCGAGGATGTGGCTGAACTGGATACCGGCGAGAGTCAGCAGTAAGTATGTATCTTTTTGCGGTGTAAGAGCGTCTTGCACAAGTGTGATGCCAGTAAATATGAGGATGCGATTCTAACGTTATGAATCACCGACAAGAAATATTACTTCATCTTACAGTGCTAAAATCGACACTCGAAATTTAAGTATTCCATCATGTCGCAACCAACTTTCGTCCATCTCCGGCTCCACAGCGAATATTCCATTTCAGATGGCATGGTGCGCGTGGACGAGGCAGTCGCGGCGGCAAGAAACGATGCAATGCCTGCGCTGGCGTTGACCGACCTGAACAATTTCTTTGGCCTGGTCAAATTCTACAAGGCGGCGCGTGGTGCGGGCATCAAGCCCATCACCGGTTGCGATGTGTACATCACGAATGATGTGGATCGCGACCGTCCCTTCCGGCTGTTGTTGCTGTGCCAGTCTGAAGCGGGTTATCTGCTGATGTGCCGATTGCTTACGCGAGCCTATCTGGAGAACCAGCATCGCGGCCGCGCCGAATTGCGCCGCGAGTGGTTCCACACCGGCACGGAAGGTTTGATTGCATTGTCCGGCGCGCATCTCGGGGATGTCGGCAACGCTCTGCTGGCAGGCAATGCCTTGCAAGCCAGACAGTATGCTCAGGAGTGGGCAGGGTTGTTCAATAATCGCTATTATCTGGAAGTGCAGCGTGCCGGATATGCAGATGAAGAGCATTACATCCATGCCGCGATTCGGCTTGCCGCAGAAATCGGGCTGCCGGTGGTCGCCACCCATCCGGTGCAGTTCCTGACAGCGGAGGATTTCAAGGCGCATGAGGCGAGGGTGTGCATAGCCGAAGGCTATGTGCTCAACGACAAACGCCGCGTGCGGGTATACACCGCACAGCAGTATTTCAAGAGCCAGGCCGAGATGTCGGAGTTGTTTGCCGATCTGCCCGAGGCATTGCAAAACAGTGTCGAAATTGCGAAACGCTGCAATCTTACCCTTACGCTGGGCAAGCCGCGCCTGCCGGATTTTCCGACGCCTCAAGGTCAGGGGCTCGACGATTATCTGCGCGATCAGGCACTGGCGGGTTTGCAGCGGCGCATGAAAACGCTCTATTCCGGCGAAGCCGAGCGCGCCGCCAAGATGCCGGCATATCAGCAGCGTCTTGCGTTCGAGACCGAAACCGTCATCAAGATGGGCTTTCCCGGTTATTTTCTGATTGTTGCGGATTTCATCCGCTGGGCCAAGGAGAACGGCGTGCCGGTCGGTCCTGGGCGCGGTTCCGGTGCCGGTTCGCTGGTGGCGTACAGCCTTGGCATCACCGATCTGGATCCGCTGCGCTATGGATTGCTGTTCGAGCGTTTCCTGAACCCGGAACGGGTGTCTATGCCGGACTTCGATGTGGACTTCTGCCAGGATGGTAGAGAACGCGTCATCGAATATGTCAAAAGCAAATACGGTGCGCAGTGCGTATCGCAGATTGCAACCTTCGGCACGATGGCATCAAAAGCGGTAATCCGGGATGTCGGTAGAGTGATGGACTTCCCTTATGGTTTGTGCGACCGCCTTTCCAAAGCGATTCCGCTGGAAGGCGTGAAGCCGGTGTCGCTGAAGAAAGCGCGAGTTATGGAACCGGAGATATCCGCTATTGCAGATAACGAGGAAGGTGTGCCGGAACTGCTGGAGTTGGCCGAGCGCCTCGAAGACCTGGCCCGGAACGTCGGCATGCATGCAGGCGGCGTGCTGATAGCGCCCGGGCAACTCACCGATTTTTGTCCATTGTATTGTGCCGACAGCAGTGCCAGCGTGGTCAGTCAGTTCGACAAGGACGATGTGGAAGACATCGGACTGGTCAAGTTCGATTTTCTCGGTTTGCGCACGTTGACCATACTTGACTGGGCGATGCGCCATGTGGCGCATCTTGCCGGCGGAACCGCGTCTTTCTCATTGGAAACCATGCCGCTTGAAGATGCGGCGACTTACGAACTGCTGAAGAATGCCAATACTACCGCGGTGTTTCAGCTGGAATCGCGCGGCATGAAAGACATGCTGAAACAGGCAAAGCCGGACCGGTTCGAAGACATCATCGCGCTGGTTGCGCTGTATCGGCCTGGGCCGATGGATCTGATCCCGGACTTCGTGCGCCGAAAGCACGGTGAGAAATTCGATTATCCTCATCCTGATGTCGAGCCGGTACTGAGCGAGACCTACGGCATCATGGTTTACCAGGAACAGGTGATGCAGATCGCGCAGGTAGTCGGCGGCTACAGCCTGGGCGGCGCCGATCTGTTGCGTCGTGCGATGGGAAAGAAAAAGGCCGAGGAGATGGCGCAGCACCGCGAGATATTTATCGAAGGGGCACTCAAAAACGGAACAACGAAGGCGCTGGCTGGCAACCTTTTCGACCTGATGGAGAAATTCGCAGGATACGGCTTCAACAAATCACATGCTGCTGCCTACGCATTGGTGGCATATCAGACGGCCTATTTAAAAGCGCATCACCCGGCGGCCTTCATGGCTGCGACCCTGTCCGGTGATATGGATAATACCGACAAGGTACATATTTTCTATCTGGATGCGTTGCAGCAATTCGTATCGCACCCGGTTTCCGGCGAGAAATTAAAGATACAAGTGTTGCCACCGGACGTGAACAGTTCCGGCTATGCATTCTCTCCCGTTGATGAGACAACCATTGCTTATGGTTTGGGGGCAATCAAGGGTACCGGTGCAACGGCTATCAGTAATATCGTCAAGGCGCGCGAAAGCGGCCCGTTCAAGGACCTGTTCGATTTTTGCCGGCGAGTGGACAAGCGCATCGTCAACCGTCGCACCGTCGAGGCCCTGATACGCGCCGGGACGTTCGACTCCATCAACGATCACCGCGCCAGTTTGATGTCCAGCGTTGATGCGGCGCTGGCGAGCGCCGACCAGCAGGCGCGCGCGGCAAATCAGAATAGCCTGTTCGGCCACGAGGAAGCGGATAGCGTGCTCCAGGAAAAGCATGCTGATGTACCGCGCTGGTGCTTGCGCGAGCAGCTCGTACATGAAAAGTCCAGTCTGGGTTTCTATCTCGGGGGGCATCCGTTCCAGGAATACGCGGATGAACTTGCGCACTTCATCAAGGTGAAATTGAGCGAACTGACGCCGCAATTCGTCGCGCAAACAAATGGGCAGGCGAATGGATCTGGCTATAGCCAGCGCCGCGGGGTTCAGGTTGTGCTGGCAGGCATCGTGGCGGGGCTGCGCATCCAACAGACGCGGCGCGGGCGCATGGCGATCATCATGCTTGATGACGGCGGTGCGCAGGTGGAACTGACGGTATTCAATGAATTGTTCGAGGTCAGTCGTCCCTGGATACGCGAGGATGAGTTGCTGGTGGTGCGCGGCAAGGCAGCTCTGGACGAGTATTCCGGCAATGTGCGTGTGAGTGCCGAAGAATTGTTCGACTTTGCGTCAGCACGTTCCAATTTTGCACGGCAGCTGGCGTTGCGATGCAACGGCAACGCCAGCGTGGCCCAGCTGAAAGAGCTGTTCACACCGTACCGGGATGGAAAATGCCCGGTCCAGATCCACTACCGCAATGGCTTTGCCAGTTGCCAATTGCGCCTGGGCGATGCATGGCAAGTGACGCTGCACGACGACCTGCTGCGCGACTTGCGCGACTTGCTGCAGGAGGAGAACGTGAGGGTGGTCTACAACTAGCCCTGACCAAGCATTTCCCGCGCACGTTGCAAGGCTTCATCCAGTGTTGTTACTACATTCTCGTTGCCAACCCTATCGAAGAAACCGGCCTGCTTCATCAGGAAGTAGGGTTGCGTATGGGGTCCGCACAGGATCAAATGCTTGTCGTGTTTGCGCAGTTTGCCATAAAGATGCTCCAGCCGGTGCAGCGCACTGCTGTCCATGCTGATCACCTCATGCAACTTGAGGATCAGCACTTCAGGTTCCGTGTGGCTTTGCTGAAGGATCGTTTCAAGCTTGTCTGCCGCACCAAAAAACAGCGCACCGAATACACGGTAGATAACCACCCCTTTTGGGACTGCCTTGCGCATTATTGTTGCTTCACTGTCCTCGGGGCTCGGTGATTCTGCTGAGACGCTGACATGAGTAAGATCGGTGATACGCTGGATGAAAAAGAACACAGCGATAAACATGCCGATCTCCACGGCCACAGTGAGTCCGAAAACAACCGTGAGCAGGAAAGTTACCACCAGCACGGCGCTGTCGCCGGCAGGGTATTTTCTCAAGGTGCGGAAACTGTCCCACTCGCCCATATTGATGGCTGTGATCAGCAGTACGGCCGATAACGTTGCGAGGGGAATGTTCTTGGCAAGCGGAGCCGCTATCAATACGATGACAAGCAAGGTCAGGGAATGCACCATGCCTGAAATCGGGCTGGTGGCGCCTGCCCGCACATTAGTTGCGGTGCGAGCGATTGCGCCGGTTGCCGGAATGCCGCCGAAGAAAGGCACGACGATGTTGGCGATGCCTTGGGCGATGAGTTCCTGGTTCGGGTCATGTCGATCATCGATCATGCCGTCTGCCACTGCTGCCGACAGCAGGGATTCGATCGCGCCGAGCAATGCAATGGTCATCGCCGGCGGGATCAGGTAGCGCAGTGTAGCCAGGGTCAATACCGGCGCTTCGAAAGAAGGGAGCCCCTGAGGAATGCCGCCAAATCGTGTGCCTATGGTTTCAACCGGCAGATCGAACAGCGCTACCAAAACAGTTCCGAGTATCAGTGCGACGATGGGCGAAGGAAGTTTGCGTGCCCATTTCTTCGGATAAAACCAGATGAACAATGTCGAGCTTACAGCCAACACAATTGTAAGGACATCCAGCGTAGGTAGATCATGGTAAATCACGTTAAGCTTTGAGAAGAATTCGGCTGGCAGAAGGTCGCCCCGCAGCCCGAAATATTCCTTCACCTGACTCAATATGATCAATACTGCGATGCCGTTGGTGAATCCTATTATCAATGGGCGAGGAAAGAACTTGATCATGCTGCCCATGCGCGTCAATCCCATTGCCACCAGTATCACGCCCGCCATCAGTGTGCAGATCAGCAGGTTGGCATAACCATACTGGACGATGATGCCATATACGATGACGATGAAGGCGCCGGTCGGACCGCCTATCTGAACTCGCGATCCACCCAGTGCGGAAATGATGAAGCCGGCGATGATCGCGGTGAATATACCTGCTTCAGGCTTCGCTCCTGAGGCGATGGCAAAAGCGATGGCCAGGGGCAATGCGATGATGCCGACCGTGATGCCGGCAGTGACATCCGTATTGAAACGCGCCTTGTTGTAATCGTGCAGCGCATCTATCAGCCGCGGGCGAAAGTATTGCGAAAGTTTCAGCAGAAATTGATTTCCCATACGGCCTGTTCTTGCACCTCATATCAAGATGTCCAGTGGCAACTTGAAGCGGACATCAGGGCGATTGCTTGCAATACAATTAATGCATTCTAGCTCATCCTGGCTATATGGCATCCTGCCATGTCTTGAAGTCGGTGACGGGTGCGCAGCAATTCCGAGTGCCGTTCAGAAACCCTGGCGTTGCTCAAGCTGGTGCAGGCAATCCAGCGCGGCAAGCTTGTAGCATTCCGCAAGTGTCGGATAGTTGAACACGTTGGAAACCAGGTCACGCACACTGCCATTCAGGTTCATCACCAGTTGCCCGATGTGAATCAACTCGCTGGCCTGCTCGCCGACGATGTGCACACCGAGCAGCTTTTCATTGTTCGAATTGACGATCAATTTGAGCAGGCCCTGTCCGTCGCCGATGATCTGCCCGCGTGCGCTGTCCTTGAACAAGGCGCGCCCGACCAGATAAGGAATGTTTTCCTGCTGAACTTCCTTTTCGGTCTTGCCGACGTAGGATATTTCCGGGATGGTATAGACCGCCATTGGTTGGTTCTCGGCAGTTTCATGCTTCCTGCCGCCAAATGCATACAATACCGCGGCTCGGCCCTGCTCCATCCCCGTCGAGGCAAGTGCCGGGCGGCCGATCAGATCGCCAACCGCAAAGATGTGCGGCACGCTGGTCTGAAAATCTTGATTGACCTCGATCCAGCCTTCCTTTGCAATGATGCCAGCGTTGGACACCTGCAGTTTTTCGCTGTTGGGTTCCCTTCCTTGCGCATACAGCACTGCATCGGTCCGAAATTGTTTGCCGCTTTCAAGCAGGGTGATCGTGCCGGTACCCTCGCGGCGAATCTCGGCGATGCGTTCCTGCATGTGGAAAGTGACGCCCATCCTGAGAAAACTGTCGGCCAGCACGCCCACCACATCTTCGCTCAGATAAGTCAGTAGTTGTGCATGGCTGTCTACCACGCAAACTTTCACACCCAGCGCGGCAAATATCGAGACAAATTCACAGGCGATCACGCCCCCGCCCACGACCAGCAGGCTTTCCGGCAGGTGGCGCAGATTCAGGATGGAGGTCGAATCCAGCACCGTCTTCTTGTCGAACGGAATGCTGGAAGGGCGGCGCGGTCTTGATCCCGTGGCAAGCACGATCACGTCGGCGGAGATCTTGCGAGCGTTGCCGGCAGAATCGGCGACCTGGATGGTATGTGCATCGGCAAAGGACGCTTCACCCGGGATCAGTGCCACACCGGAACGCAGCAGGCGTTGCATGATCACCGATTCCTGTTGCGCGATCACGACTTCCTTGCGCTGCACCGCATCCGCCAGCAAGCCATGGCGGCTCCGGTCATCCGGCACCAGTGCCTGACGCATGCCGCCGAACCCGGATCGCGATACCAGGTAAGCCACTTCGCGCATCGCCTTGCTGGGTATGGTTCCGGTCTGAAGTCCTGCACCGCCGATCTTGGGTTTGCGTTCGATGATCGCGGCGCGTTTGCCCATGCGTGCCGCCTGCCACGCCGCCTGTTGCCCGGCAGGGCCGGAACCGATGATCAGAACATCATAGTCCATGTGAATGGCCAGAAGTGTTGAGGTTGACTGATAGGGAGAGTTACGTTGAGTAATGATTCGGGAAGAATGTGGGCAATTATAGCGTGTTTGTCCCGGCAGACTGCTTGAGAAAAAACAAGGACGGCCGTAGCCGTCCTTCTAGCAATCTTGCAGGATTCGATCAGGGAATGGGATTGAGTTCCAGTTCGGCCTTGGATGCACTAATAAAACCAAACTTGGTATAAGCATTCTGGCCGCTGTCAGTTTTAAGGAATTCCAAATACTGGCTCGCGGCATCCTTGTGCTTGCTGGAAGTCAGAGTACCGATTGCGTACGACACCTCATTGATCAGGCTGTCTTCAGGGGGCAATTTCACGGCGTCAACGGCGTGGCCTTCACCTAATGCATTTTTGGTTTCCGTCGCCCAGACGATGCCGACGTCCACGGTGCCGGCCTTCAGGCCGTCAGGTATCTCGCGGTGATGCACCGAGGTAAAGTGAACATTGGGTGTCGGATCGCAGGACTTGCATTCCTTTCCGCCCGATACCTTGTCCCAAAGCTTGTGGTTCTCCAGCACTTTCTTGGCGTAGAAGGTCATGATGCCCTCGGTAAGCGGGTTTGGCAGCATGATCTTCAGATCGTCCCGTCCAAGGTCGTCGATGCCTTTGATGTTCTTGGGATTTCCCTGTGCCACCATGAATTCCAGAGCGTTGTGGATATAGATCATGTAAGTATCCATCGTGCCCTTTTCCTTGAGGGCCTTCAGGTGTCCCAGATTGACCGAAACGTAGATGTCCGGCTGCATCGCGTAGTCCTTGCCCTCGTAGTTCCAGCCACCCTTGTTGATTGCTTTTAGAATGATGCCGGGCGGCAGCGTGATCACCGCGACGTTACCTACTTTAGGGTGCGCCTTCTGGAAGGCTTGAATCACATCTTCCATGGCAAAAAACTGATTGCCGGCGAGCCACATGGTGAGGTTGGCATCGCTGTTCATCTTCTCGAGCGCGGGTGTGCCTTTGACGATCTTGCCATCTGCATAGAATATCCGAAGGTCGTTGTCTTTATTGGGCGGGATGACTTCAAACGCCGATGCCGAAGCAGCTGGCTGTGGAACGTCCGCAGAGTAGGCCTGGTTGGTGAACAGCCCGACAGTGAACAGTGCGAATAAGCCTAAATATGATAAGCGCATGCTTTCTCCTTTTTTGTATTTAATTGATGTAATTGTTTAACGTAGATGGCTATGGGACCGCTCAACAACGAGCGGTCCCTATGCTAAGACGCGGCTTGTCACTATTTTATTCGCATGCCCGGCTGTGCACCGTCATCCGGGCTGAGTATGAACAGGCCGGGCGTTTCGCTGGAAGCCGCCAGCACCATGCCTTCCGACAGGCCGAACTTCATTTTGCGCGGAGCCAGATTGGCGACCATCACCGTCAAGCGCCCCTTGAGCTTTTCCGGGTCATAGGCCGACTTGATGCCAGCGAACACGGTGCGAGTTCTTTCCTCACCGATGTCCAATGTCAACCTGAGCAGCTTTTCTGCGCCTTCGACATGCTCGGCGTTCACGATCTTTGCCACACGCAGGTCAATCTTCATGAAATCATCAATGGAGATGAACGGTTCGAAATCATTTTCCACTTGCGCTACCTCCTTCGCTGCAGTATGTTGTTGATGTTCGGCGTGGCGCTGCCGCGATTCCGCCCCAGGCTGCAGACTTTCCTTGTTGGCGGCGACCATGGACTCGATCAGTTTGGGATCGAGGCGGGTCATGAGGTGCTTGTATTCATTAATTAGATGACCACCAGATAGTGGAGTGTATATATCCTGCCATGCAAGAGGTTTGCTTAATTTCAGAAAGCTTTCAACATCGCCAGCCAACTTTGGAAGAACCGGCTTGAGGTAAATGGTCAGCAGACGAAATACCTCTAAAAGATGGCTGCAAACAGCATGGAGCAATTCTGTCTTGGATTCATCCTTTGCCAGTTCCCATGGTTTGAATTGATCAGTAAATGAATTAGCCAGGTCAGCAAGCGACATAATACTTCTTAGTGCCTTGCCATAGTCACGAGATTCATAAGCATGTGCAATTGCTGCAGGGGAAGTTTCAAAACCGACGAAATTACTTCCGATCGATTGTGGTGGCGTTGTAACAAAGTAAGGCCGAATCAAGTTCGGGTCTAAAACTGCTGTGTCTCCGTCAATTGTTACATAAGGTACGGACTTGTTTATGTCATACAACTTCCCGCCAAAGCGCTTTGTAATGAATCCAGCACATCGGCTAGCGATGTTGATGTATTTTCCGATCAGGTCGCTGTTTACCTTTGCTACGAAGTCATCGAGGTTGAGGTCGATGTCTTCCATCGTTCCATTCAGTTTCGCGGCATAGTAGTAGCGCAAATATTCCGTGTTCTTGACGTGTTCGACATAACTGCCTGCGGTGATGAAGGTGCCGCGCGACTTGCTCATCTTCTCGCCGTTGACGGTCAGGAAGCCGTGCGCAAACAGTTTGGTCGGCGTGCGGAAACCGGCGTGCTGCAGCATCGCTGGCCAGAACAGTGCATGGAAGTACAAGATATCCTTGCCGATGAAGTGATACATCTCTGTCTTGGAACCGGCCTTCCAGTATTCGTCGAAGTCGATGCCTTTGGCGCTGCACAGTTGCTGGAAGCTGCCCATGTAACCGACCGGAGCGTCCAGCCAGACATAAAAATACTTGCCTGGCGCATCCGGGATCTCGAAGCCAAAGTATGGGGCGTCGCGCGAGATGTCCCAGTCGGTGAGCTTGTTTTCACCCTCCACGCCCAACCATTCCTGCATCTTGTTTGCAGCCTCGGGCTGCAGTGCGCCGCTACGTGTCCACTCGCGCAGAAATTGCTGGCAGCGTGGGTCGGAGAGCTTGAAGAAATAATGGTCTGAGTTGCGCAGTTCCGGCTTTGCACCGGAGATGGCCGAATACGGATTCTTCAGGTCGGTAGGCATGTAGGCTGCGCCGCACGTTTCGCAATTGTCGCCATACTGGTCCTTCGCCCCGCATTTTGGGCATTCGCCCTTGATAAAGCGATCCGGAAGGAACATGCTCTTGACAGGGTCGTAATATTGTTCGATGGAGCGCACTTCGATCAGGTTCGAAGTCTTGAGCTTGCGGTAGATTGCCTGTGAGTATTCCCTGGTCTCGTTGGAATTGGTCGACCCATAGTTGTCGAACTCGACATGGAACGATTTGAAATCGTCAAAGTGTTCCAGCCAAACCCGTGCGATGAGTTGTTCGGGCGTAATGCCTTCCTTCTCGGCGCGCAGCATGATCGGCGTACCGTGGGTGTCGTCCGCGCACACGTAGTAACACTCGTTACCCTGCATCTTCTGATAGCGGACCCAGATATCGGTCTGGATGTATTCCACCAGGTGGCCGAGGTGGATGCTGCCATTTGCGTAGGGCAGGGCGGAGGTGACGAGGATCTTTCGTGTGGTCATGGGGTTGCCGGAAAGCGCTAAAGGCGCGGATTTTAGCAAATCGGGCGCATCGGCGTCGAATTGGTTAAAATCGCGAATTTGCAAAATACAGCGCAACGCAACCCTGGAGAAGAATTCCGATGAGCATCAAGTCCGACAAATGGATACGCCGCATGGCCGAGCAGCACAAAATGATCGAGCCGTTCTCGCCCGTGCAAGTGAAGGAAGTGGACGGCAAGCGCATTGTGTCCTATGGCACCTCCAGCTATGGCTACGACATACGCTGTTCCAATGAATTCAAGCTGTTCACCAACATCAACAGCACTATCGTAGACCCGAAGAATTTCGATCCGAATTCATTCGTCGAAGTAAACGCGGATTATTGCATCATCCCGCCAAACTCCTTCGCGCTGGCGCGAACCGTGGAATATTTCAGGATACCGCGCAGCGTGCTGACTGTGTGTCTTGGCAAGTCAACATATGCGCGTTGCGGCATCATCGTCAACGTGACACCATTCGAGCCCGAATGGGAGGGTTATGTCACGCTGGAATTCTCCAATACCACACCATTGCCTGCCAAAATCTATGCCAACGAGGGCGTGGCGCAAGTGTTATTCTTTGAAAGTGATGAAGTCTGTGAGACTTCCTACAAGGATCGCGGTGGAAAGTATCAGGGGCAGGTCGGCGTCACGCCTCCCAAGATGTAATATCGGGCCACATTCTCGATCCAACCAATTCAGATTCTGCGCGAAACATCGTTGTCACACAGCCACTGAAATCTGCGACAATCCGCGCCGATTCGTTATCCCAACCGGGAGCAAGCCATGAAATTTCGATTTCCTATCATTATCATCGATGAAGATTTCCGTTCCGAAAATGCCAGCGGGTTGGGTATACGCGCTTTGGCCGAGGCCATTGAAAAAGAGGGTATGGAGATACTGGGTGTCACCAGCTATGGCGACCTGTCTTCGTTTGCGCAACAGCAGAGCCGGGCATCCGCGTTTTTGCTGTCGATCGATGACGAGGAATTTGGCGGAGGGAGCAAGGAGGAGACCGAGGTCGCTCTAAAGACTTTACGTGCATTCGTGCAGGAGATCCGCTTCAAGAACGCCGATATTCCAATTTATCTCTATGGCGAGACGCGTACTTCGCGCCATATTCCAAACGACATTCTGCGTGAACTGCACGGCTTCATTCACATGCACGAAGATACGCCGGAGTTTGTCGCCCGGCACATCATCCGGGAGGCAAAGTCGTATCTGGATTCGCTGGCGCCCCCTTTCTTTCGCGCTCTGCTGCACTACGCGCAGGACGGATCCTATTCCTGGCACTGCCCGGGACATTCGGGTGGCGTGGCGTTTCTGAAGTCGCCAGTCGGGCAGATGTTTCACCAATTTTTCGGGGAGAATATGTTGCGTGCCGACGTGTGCAATGCGGTGGACGAACTCGGACAATTGCTCGATCACACCGGTCCGGTGGCAGCATCGGAGCGCAACGCGGCCCGTATCTTCAACTCCGATCATCTGTTCTTCGTCACCAACGGTACCTCGACTTCGAACAAGGTCGTGTGGCACTCTACCGTTGCTCCCGACGATATCGTGGTAGTGGATCGCAACTGTCACAAATCCATTCTGCACGCTATCATGATGACCGGCGCTGTGCCGGTGTTCCTGAGACCGACGCGCAATCACTACGGCATCATCGGCCCGATTCCAAAATCCGAATTCGAGCCGGCAAATATCCAGAATAAGATCGACGCAAATCCCTTTATAAAGGACAAAACAAAAAAACCGCGCATCCTGACCATCACTCAGAGCACATACGATGGGGTTGTGTACAACGTAGAAATGCTCAAGCAGATGCTGGACGGCAAGATCGATACACTACATTTTGACGAAGCCTGGCTGCCTCATGCGGCGTTCCACCCGTTCTACAAGGACATGCATGCCATCGGCAAGCATAGGCCGCGCGCAAAGGAATCGATGATCTTCGCCACGCAATCAACGCACAAGTTGCTGGCCGGGTTGTCGCAGGCATCGCAGATACTGGTGCGCGAACCGCAAAATCGTAAACTTAACAATCACGTATTCAACGAAGCATACCTGATGCACACATCGACCAGCCCGCAGTACGCCATCATCGCCTCATGCGACGTGGCTGCCGCTATGATGGAACCGCCGGGGGGAACCGCGCTGGTGGAGGAGAGCATTGCCGAGGCGATGGATTTCCGCCGCGCGATGCGCAAGGTCGATGAGGAATTCGGCAAGGATTGGTGGTTCAAGGTGTGGGGTCCCGAGAAGATCGCCGAAGAAGGCATAGGCTCTCGGGAAGACTGGATGCTGAAGACATCTGAAAAATGGCACGGATTTGGCAAGCTTGCAGCCGGGTTCAACATGCTCGACCCGATCAAGGCCACCATCATCACCCCCGGGCTGAACCTCAATGGCAACTTTGACGAGACCGGTATTCCCGCAGCGATGGTCACAAAATATCTCGCCGAGCACGGTGTTATCGTCGAGAAATGCGGGTTGTATTCGTTCTTTATCATGTTCACCATCGGCATCACCAAGGGCCGCTGGAACACCCTGCTCACTGCATTGCAGCAGTTCAAGGATGATTACGACAAGAATCAGCCAATGTGGCGCATTCTGCCCGAGTTCGCGGCTAAATATCCTCAATATGAACGCGTCGGTTTGCACGACCTGTGCCAGCGGATTCATGATGCCTACAAGACATACAATGTCGCAAAAATGACGACCGAAATGTATTTGTCAGATATGCAGCCTGCGATGAAGCCTTCCGATGCGTTCGCCAGAATGGCGCACGACGAGATCGAGCGTGTCGAGATCGATAATCTGGAAGGCCGTGTTACGGCGGTGTTGCTTACTCCTTATCCGCCTGGTATCCCGTTGCTGATCCCTGGCGAACGTTTCAACAGGATCATAGTCGACTATCTAAAGTTTGCACGCGACTTCAATAAGAAGTTCCCAGGTTTCGAGACTGATATCCATGGCCTGGTGTCGGACAAGGAAAACGGCGAACGCGTGTATCACGTTGACTGCGTGCGTTAACCGGAAATCAAAAAACGGGGGTTAGGTGCCGTGGCGGGTCTCGACCATGATCCCTATTTCCTTTAGGAATGGCGTGGGTAATATGCCGCCCGCGCAAACGATGACCGCATCGTTGGGCAGTTCGATCGCCTTGCCTTTTTGATCCAGCAAGACAGATTTCGATTTAATTTCCTTGACGTTAGATTCGAGCAGTATGGTCAGCCGTCCTGACTTGTTCGTTTCCTCGGCAAGCTTGCGGTTTTTTGGCTTTACGCGGCTGAATGCGTTGCTGCGGTAGCTGAGCGTGACCTTGGTATTGGGTTCATTCGCAATGGATATTGCGGCCTCCAGCGCAGCATCTCCTCCGCCGACCACCAGCACATGTTTCCCGCGATACTGTTCCGGATCGAGCAGGCGATATACAACTTTTTCCAGATTTTCGCCGGGCACGCCCAGTTTTCTGGGTGTGCCGCGCCGGCCTATGCAAAGCAGGACGCTGCGTGTAAGGTAGTTGGCATGATTTGTGACGACGCTGAATGCGTCGCCCTTGCGCTCGATTTTTTCCATCCGCTCGCCGAAGTTTATCTTTATACCCGCCTTCGTGACTACATTGTCCCAAAGCTTCATCAGTTGTTCTTTGGTTGTCTCCTTTATATTTATTTTGCCGATGAGGGGAAGATTCATCGGTGCTGTCATGACTACTTTTCCTCGCGGGTAATGCAGCGTGGTGCCGCCGAATGTGTCTTCCTGTTCCAGCGTAATGCTGCGCAGGCCATGGTGCTTGGCAGCCAGGGTGGCGGATATGCCGGCGGGGCCGGCTCCGATGATCACCACATCGTGAGGGGTCTTTGATTTGCCGCGCTTTTTAACTGAGTCCATTGCCTGCTTTCCCTGCTCAACGGCTTTCCTGATTAAGCCCATGCCACCCAATTCCCCGGCGATGAAGATCCCGGGTATATTGGATTCGAAGTTGGGTTCGACCATTGGGATGTCCACACCGCGGGTTTCGGTACCGAACACCAGCTTGATCGCGCCGACCGGACAGGAAAAAGCACAGGCGCCGTGGCCGATACAGTTTGCGGGACTGATAAGGACACCCTTGCCATGGATGATGCCCATCGCATGTTCAGGGCATGCCTTGGCGCAACCTCCTGAACCCATGCAGATGTTCGGGTCGATCACCGGGTGAAGAGTTGCGGGTTCGGTCAGGCCGGCAGTTATATTTTCACGCAAGGTTTCCTTGTGAATTTTATGGCGGCGGATATGACGGCGCAGGTAGAAGAACATTACCAAAACCAGAGGCAGGACGTACAACAAATAGATGATTAAATCGTCGCTCATATGAATTTGGACATGGTCAGTTAAATGATGTTGAATACTGGCAGGTTTGTTCGGTCCCCTGTCCCTGCAAGTCAATGATTAAATATATTCAATAAGATGCATAAACAATAAAATGCCTGCGTTAAAGCTTGCCTGTGACATTTCCAACAAGGAATAGTTGCAAATAACGCTATACGACGTTTCAGTTGCAACTATACCAGCATGCTATCATTCTCATGCAAATTGACTGAGATTGTAGTAATCGGTGTATAAATATGTCGTCTGAAAATCCCAAAATTAAACATCCCGCCGGAACGGCTGGTAGTGCGTATGCTGGGGAAAGACGCGCTCACGGAGCTGCCGAGCGGCGCACTGAAAATCATCCCATTGAGGTTGCAGCATTTGGCGGTTCGCGTGCCAGCGATAAAGTTGCCGGCGTAAAAAGAGTTGGTATAGGGCCAAGGGTAGTATGGTTTTCCGTTGTTGTTCTCGTGTTGCTCGCATGGCCGGTTTCCAAGGGTTGGCTGATTGAATCTGGCGAGGGATTGGGCTACTACTTTGGTTATGTCGGCGGTGTCATGATGTTGCTGATGCTGCTTTATCCGATACGCAAGCATGCGGGATGGGCGCGGAACTTGGGGCCTTTGCGCTACTGGTTCATGTTGCACATGGTATTCGGGATCGCTGGCCCGACATTAGTGCTGTTCCACTCGACCTTCCATGTAAAGTCGTTGAATGCGGGCGTCGCGCTTTATTCGATGTTGCTGGTAGCTCTGAGCGGGATCGTGGGCCGTTTCATCTACAAGAGGATCCACGAAGGGTTGTACGGGCGGAAAATGAATCTGGACGACTTGCAGAAAGCGGTTGATTTAAACCAAAGGAATACCGATAGAGTGATTGCGGTCGCGATTGCGGCTACCGGAGTTGACCAAAATCTGAAGAAATTTCGCGATCTGGCATTTGAACATGATCTTGGTCTAGCCACCCGATTCTGGCGTTTCATAACTTTTGATTTGCGAAGGTTCAGGCTGACGCGTCGTAGCAAGCATGAATTGAAGAGTGCGATATTTCATCTGGCAAAAACCCAGGGATGGGATAAGCAGGAACGGACCAAGCATCTTCAGGACGCGATGATGTATGTGAAAAGATATCTTGCTTCTGTACAAGTTGCCGCCCAATTTTTAGCTTATGAGAGATTATTCCGGTTGTGGCATATACTGCATACGCCTTTTGTCTGGTTGCTGGGCATAAGCGGAATCGTCCATGTCATTGCTGTAAATATGTACTGAAAATTTCTCGATGTTGATACGCCTTTTCTTCTTGACCCTTTCCTTGTTTTTTTCCAGCGCCGCTTGGCCTGCTGGAGAGTCATTACTGATGCCCGGGCAGGTGATTTCGGGGCATGCCAAGCTAGAAGCCAAATGCCAAGAGTGTCACGTCAAGTTCGACAAGGCGGCGCAAAATCGCCTGTGCAAGGATTGCCACAAGGAGGTGAAGGCTGATGTTCTGAACAGGCAGGGCTACCATGGCAGGATTGACACTGAAAAAGACTGCAAGGAATGCCATACCGATCACAAGGGACGCAACGCCAAGATTGTGCTGCTGGACGTCAATAAATTCGATCATGACAAGACCGACTACCCGCTGAAAGGTACTCATCAGAAGCAGGATAAGGTCAAGTGCAAGGATTGCCACAAACCCGAGAAAAAATATCGCGAAGCACCTTCGGCGTGCAATGACTGCCACCATAAGGATGACAAGCACAAGGGCGGCCTGGGCAAGGAGTGCAAGAATTGTCATACAGAAAATAATTGGAAGGAAGCCAAGTTCGACCACAGCAAGACCAAATTTTCGCTGACGGGCAAGCATGTCGAAGTGAAATGCAATAAATGTCATGCCAAAGGACCGATAGACTACAAGGGCGCATCGGTGGAGTGTATTTCTTGTCACAAGAAAGATGACAAGCATAAGGGGAATTACGGCAAGAAATGCGAGACATGTCATGTGGACAGCAGTTGGAAAAAGATCATGTTCGACCATGACCGGGAAACAGAATACAAGTTATTGGGCAAGCATATCGAAGTGAAATGCATGTCCTGCCATAAGGAGCCGCTGTATAAGAAGGGCAGCAAGACTCCTACTGAATGCAATTCATGTCACAAAAAGGACGACGAACACAAGGGGAATTTCGGGCCGAAGTGCGAAACCTGCCACAAGGAAACGAACTGGAAGACGATTAACTTCGATCACGACAAGGATACAAAATATTTATTGAAGTTCAAGCACAAGGACGTTAAGTGCGTCACCTGTCATACCGGCAAGCTTTACGGCCAAAAGCTGGCGATGGATTGCTATTCATGCCACAAGAAAGATGACAATAAAGTTCACAAGCTCAAGCTGGGCAAAAAGTGCGAATCCTGCCATACCGAAAGAGACTGGAAGAAAGAAACTTATGATCACGCCAGATCGCGCTTTCCATTGCTGGGGTTGCATCAGACAGTGGACTGCAAGAAGTGTCACAAGACCCAGCTATACAAGGACACGACGTTGGACTGCTACTCGTGCCACAAAAAAGATGATGATAAAACTCACAAGCTGAGGCTGGGCAAGAAGTGCGAGACTTGCCACAACGCTCGTTCATGGAAAACGTGGGATTTCGATCACGACACGCGCACCAAATTCAAGCTTGATGGCGGACACAAGAAACCCAGTTGCTACGCATGCCATAAAAAGACTATGGATGAAAAAATAGTGGTTGAACATACATGCGTTGGCTGTCATTACGATGAAGATGTGCATCATGGCGATTTTGGGCAGCGATGCGAGCGTTGTCATGTCACTAAGGACTGGAAAACGCTTCTGATAGATGCAGTTCCGAAAGCACGCTAAGTTTTCGGAATATATTACCTTTTGTCAGCAAAAACGACCTTTCATTCCCCTTGTCTTACTTTTACGAGCGGATTTTCTCCAGATTCGCTCTGCTAATGATTGGCTAATTATCTGTTGGCATTCTTCAGGCACTGTTGGCCAAAGGAATGCAGACGGCCTTTGTTGTGGGTAAGAAATATTCCGGGATTCGAAGGTTCAAGGGAAGTTAGATGAGGTACAAAATGAATGACCAAAATGGAAAGAACAAAATAAACAATTCATTTCGCGTTTCGATTTTGCCGCGCTGGATCCGTTTGATGCTGGCTATGTCGCTGGTGATGGCTGCTAATTTAGCCGCGGCAGCCATCGCAGATCGTGTTCTCGAAACCACAACATTCGATCATGTCAAAACTGGTTTCAATCTCACGGGTGCGCATACTTCAGTTCGCTGCGCTTCCTGCCATATCAATAATGTATTAAAGGGCACACCACGCGATTGTGCGACTTGCCACATGGTTGGGAATCCTATGGGCGCCTCGACAAAACCTTTGACGCACATGAATACCAATGTTCAATGTGATAACTGCCATAGGACGTTGCAATGGTCCCCTGCCTTCTTCAGTCACATTGGGTTGGCGGACGGATCCTGCTCAACTTGCCACGACGGGAACAAAGCAAAGGGCAAGCCGAACAATCATATGATGACGAATGCAGACTGCTCTGGTTGCCATGTCACGGTGAGCTTTGTGACTTTAAAGTCGAGTGCAAATATCCCATTGCCATCGGGCCATTTCCCGACTACGCAGTTTTGCGGAGCATGCCATGTTGGAGCATCGTTCCTTCCGGGAAGGATGAATCACTTCGGAATCACCGGAAACTGTGTAAGCTGCCATAACGGAACCCCCTGGCTGGGGGTAACACCCAGATCCAAACAGGACGCAAGTCCGGTCCATATGACAACAACCTCGCCGTGCGAATCTTGCCATACATCGACGTCAACCTTCCTGGTGGCAAACCTGACCCTCCCCCCGGCTGGCCACATCCCGTCAACCCAACCGTGCTCGACTTGCCATGCGGCGGGATTTGGTCCGAATTCGGGTGTAATGAGCCATACGGGCATCGTTACGGGTTGTTCGAACTGCCATAATGGCCAGAGCTTTCCGCTGGGCCCGGTTTCAGCGCTATCAAAACCTACCAGTTCACCGGCTCACATTCCAACCAGCATGCCGTGCGAAACTTGCCACTCTCCTCTTAGCACAATTAGCGGCGGATTCACCGGTGACCCAAAATTGGTAATGAAACACACCGGCATCGTCAGTGGTTGTTCAAACTGCCATAACGACGGATCGAGCTTTGCCGGCGTTACCAATATTGTGACCAAGTCAAGTTTTTCATTGCATATGGCGACAAATCTGGATTGCTCGAGTTGCCATACGTCGACAACGTCCTTCAAGGGTGCTTCGGGCGGTGTGTTGCCTGCAGGTCATGTCCCAACGACCCAGCCGTGCTCGATTTGCCATACTTTGCCCAGTCCGAACACATATGGGCCGAACTCAGGATTTTCGAATGGCACGTACGGTATGAACCACGTCGGCATCGTGACCGGGTGCTTAACCTGTCACAACGGGCAGACTTTCCTGGGTGTAACGCCTTTGAACAAGTCGAACTCCCCAACTACGCATATGACAACATCGCTGGATTGTTATAACTGCCACACTTCTACAACTACATTTGCAGGAGCAAGCCCGAACGCGTTGCCAGCAGGCCATTTGCCGACGACACAGACCTGTGTCACCTGCCACGCTGCTGGATACGGGTCAGGGTCGGGGGTGATGAATCATGTTGGCATTATGAACAACTGTGTCCAGTGCCACAACGGTCAGACTTTTGCGGTGGGGATGAAGCCGGTCAGCAAGGCGAATTTTCCGACTCATGTGGCAACCACTCTGGATTGCTCAAGTTGCCACTCGACCACCAATTTTACGTCGTTCGCAGGCGCAACTGGCGGAGCGATGCCCGCCAATCACCTGCCTACAACGCAGCCTTGTACGCTTTGCCACTCGGCCGGATACAGCATGTCCCTGTCCAAGATGAACCATCTCGGTATCGTGAGCGGTTGTGCGTCCTGCCACAATGGCCAGACATTTGCGGTAGGCATGAAGCCGGTCTCCAAGGGGATCAGCCCGCCGCACATTCCGACCAGCATGCCGTGCGAGACCTGCCACTCGACTAGCGTATTCACCTCTTTCGCCGGAACGACGATGAAACATACCGGCATCGTCAGCGGATGCGCCTTATGTCACTCCGGGACTACGTATCAAGGCGTGACGCCCATGAGAAAACCGTCCAATCACGTGCCAACGACGGCGACTAGACCAACTGGTGGTGACAAGTGCGAGACCTGTCACTCGATCAGCAATTTCAGCACGTTTGCCGGTACTTTGATGAAGCACACGGGCATCACCACTAACTGTGTTGAATGTCATGGCACGGTAGGTGCTCCCAAGCCATATATTGGTCCGCCCAGGTATGAACCGAGCAATCACATCCCCTATGCAACCAAGTTGCTTGGTGGTGCAACCATGCAGTGTGAATTCTGCCACAAGAGCACGTCGATCTTTACGCTGGGTATCTCGTCAACCACCATGCACAATGGCAGTCAGGGTATGGGTTCCGGTTCTTGCGTAGGGTGCCATCTTTCAGGCACCAACTACCTCGGTGTCCTGGGGAGAAAATCGCACAATGGCGCATCAGTAAGCAAAGATTGCTCCAGCTCCGGGTGCCACAAGCCATTGGGGAGAGAGGGGACGGCCTATCAAAGCTGGTGATTGGCAAAGCAGTACAGCGAAATACTGACTGCGTCGTTGTCATGGATAAGATTAATTGAGTTAGTGAACAATAGTGTAAGGCGGTGCAGTCATTAATCCTGTTCGGGGAGATTGCACCGCTTTTTTATGAAGGGAAATTTTCGGATGTGGTTTTGCCGGGCATTGCGTACGACTGGATGCATCATTGAACGGGCCACAGGATCGTGGGGATTGAATTGAAAATCAGGAAAGTGCCGCATACCTTCAATAACCTTGGCCGTTACACGGTTGCAATAGGTTTGTTCATCACATTCATCGGGTTTGTGATGCCGCAAGCCCATGCGCAGGTAATTGATGAAATCGAGGTCAATCAGGTTGGAGATGAGGCAGAGATAAAGTTGCATTTCATCACACAGCTCCGCTATGTCCGCAATCAGGTTTTGAAAAATGGCGATATACGAATCTATGTGACGCTGCTGAATATAGATCCCAAGGATTCGCGGCTGAAATGGGAAAAGTATAATTCTCCACCTTCAGATATCGTCCTCCCGTTTACGGTAACTTACCCCGAACTGGATACTTCACTCACACTGAGCTTTGGCAAGAGGGTCAAGTATCGCGTCAGTACCGGGCATGACGGGCGCAGCATCAGCATTTTTACACCCTCCCTCAGGCCGCAACCGAAAACAAAAGACGTTATTCCTGAGTTAGCCGTGCCGACGGGCAGAATCCTGACGGCGCAAGAAGTGGAGCTTGAAGCCCAGAAATTGTTTACCGCTGCAAGCGATGCAGTACAGACTAACCAGGTCGACGCATCGATTGAAATACTCAACAAATTGCTCAATCTACCGCCCAACGGACTTTCCCAAGCTGCACAGAAATTGATGGGGGAGGCGCGAGAGAAAAATGGTGAATTTGCCAAGGCGCGTGCGGAATATGAGTTGTATCTGAAACTTTATCCAAAGGCCGAGGATGCCAGCCAGGTCAAACTGCTGCTGGCAAAATTACCCAAGGAAGATGCTGCAAGGAAGGCAAGTGAGGCGCCGACCGCGCTTGCGAAAAAACCGACTGAAGAAAAGTTAAGGGTATCGGGAGGTATTTCACAGACTTACTACAGGGGCGCCACGCACATTGATACCTTTGCAACCGATGGTGTCAATCCTCCCACCGTCAGTACGATTAACAGTACGGATCAATCCATGTTGCTTACGTCATTGGATCTGACAGCGTGGAAACGTACTGAAAATATTGATTCGCGATTGGTGTTGCGCGAATTCAACAAGATCAATTTCCTGCCGGGGCAACCGGAAGACTATCGGTGGAATGCAGTTTATGTCGAGCAAATCGCGAGAAACCGGAAATTCATGTACCGCATGGGCAGGCAGTCCGGTTCATCGGGAGGCACTCCCGGCCGTTACGATGGAATATCCGGCGGGTACAGCCTTAATGAGACATGGCGCATCAATGCGGCAGCCGGGTTGCCGGTGGACTATTACAGCGGCGGAGATCCGGGCGACAGAAAGACTTTCACCAGTATCAGTGTCGATCTGAACCGGTTGCCCGAGGAATGGAGCGGCAGCGCATATTTGCTGATGCAAAAGATGGGCGGCATCAAGGATCGAAACGCGTTCGGTCTGGAAACGCACTATTTTGTACCCCAACGCAATTACATGATGCAGATGGAGTACGACACCCTGTACAAGAAAATCAACCTTGCGACATTCCAGGGAAACTGGACGAGAACATCCGGGGACAATTACTACCTGACCCTGGATCACCGGAGGTCACCGCCATTGGCGTTGAATTTGCAAAATCAAACTTCTCCGTCGGTAGAGAAATTGCTTGGCTCGGGCGCGATATCCATACAAACGCTACGCGACAACGCCGTTGCGCTTGGCCAGATCAGCAATACGGCCTCGGTTGGGATGTCTCACCCTGTAAATTCAAAACTCAGATTGGTTACGGATTTCCGCATCAGCAATACCGGGGGCACGGGGACATATTATTCAACCGTCAAATCAGCCTTCGAGCCGGGTTCGCCGGGGAGCGGGAACCAATATGCGCTGTCAGGCCAGGCGATCGGCAACAGCCTGTTCTTCGAAAACGACGTGGGTATAGCGAATGCCACCCTGACGAAGACACCGACATCCACCGGACAGTCATTACTTTTCACCCAGGTACAGACCTTCAGGGAGAAATGGCGTCTGGATGTGTCACTGTTTTTTTACAACCAGAATTCCACGTTTGACACTCATCAAACTCAAGTCAGGCCGAGTCTGACGGTGAATTACCGAATGAACGACTCCTGGAATTTTACCGCTGAAGGCGGGATCGAGCAGTATCACACCAGTAGCGCGAATGCCAATGATACGACACGACGAAAGTACTTTTATGCGGGTTACCGCTGGGATTTCCGCTAATCGGGTTAGGCCTATTTATTTCGCCCGAATATCTTTCAAAGCCGGGAAGCAATATAAAAGATATTCGAGATGAGTAAGGAGATAGTAATGAATACATCTACACACGCAAGCCGTATTACGTTGGCGCTGCTCCTGTTGTTGTCCGCCTGTGGAGGGGGAGGTGGTGGTGGGGCTGGCGGCGATAATACGACTGCTATTAACTTGATCGACTGGACATGGGTCGGAGGCAGCGATACGTTTGGTCAGCCTGGCAGCTATGGCATCAAAGGAAGTCCTATCCCAGCAAATGTTTCTCCACCCAATGCTCCGCAAGCACTCGAAGGCGCCATGTCATGGGCAGGCGCCAGCAATAATCTCTGGCTATTCGGGGGTGCTGCTGATCTAGGCGTCGGCTTCAATGACCTGTGGAAGTATGACACCATCAACAGCCAATGGACTTGGATGAACGGCGATGCAACGGCAAACCAACTGTCAAATTACATCACCAAAGGTATTGCCAACCCGGTCGATGCTTCAGGCCCCGGGTCCCGTGAATATTCTGCTACATGGACAGACAGCAGTAACAATCTCTGGTTGTTCGGGGGTTTTGTTCGTATCAATGTCGCTGGAAGTACCGCTTACGCCAACGACTTATGGAAATATGACACCAACTTGAGGCAGTGGACCTGGATGAATGGATCCAATTTGGTTGACCAACCCGGCAATTACGGAAATAAAGGTACTGCTACCTCTACTAATGTACCCGGAGCACGTTGGGTAGGAACATACTGGACGGACTCGGGCGCATTTTGGTTGTTCGGAGGCATCGGATTTGATTCGGCAAGTCAAAAAGGCAATCTAAGCGACCTATGGAAATATGACACTACTAATAATCTGTGGACGTGGATGAGCGGCCCGTCTACGAAAGATCAACTGGGAATCTATGGTAGGAAGGGTGTCGCTGATGCGGCCAATTTCCCTGGGGCACGATCAGGGGCAGTCTCCTGGTCGAACAATGGGAGTCTTTGGTTGTTCGGAGGGTCAGGTCTGGATCAGAATGGATTAGGTGTTTTCAATGACTTGTGGAAATATGACACCCTTACCAATCAATGGACCTGGATGGGCGGTTCCAATATGATTGATCAAGCTGGCAGCTATGGCTCTCCGGGTATCCCCAGTCTCAATAATATGCCAGGTTCGAGACGTTTCGGAGTTTCATGGAAGGACAACAGTGGCAATTTCTGGTTGTTCGGTGGGCAGGGTTACGATTATGCAGGTAATTTTGGCGAGCTCAATGATCTCTGGAAATTTGATGGCACAAACTGGACTTGGATGAGCGGAAGCAAAATAAGAGATCAAGCCGGGGAATATGGCACTACGGGCAATACCGATCCGGCCAAGTTTGTTCCGGGTTCGCGCGATGTAGCGGTCTCTTGGTACGACAGTGTTAATAGCCAGTTCTGGCTGTTTGGCGGTCAAGGCTGTGATGTCTATGCGAATATATATGGGTGCATTGGATACCTGAACGACCTGTGGCAATTCCAGCCAAAGCCATAAGTTTTGTGGTGGAAGGATTAGACATGCCTTGGGTTATCCTTCAGTTTTGAAGTATGGCAGGCTCGCCGAGCACATTTTTTTCACCAGTCCTGCGCGCAATGATCACTGCACCGCAGGAATCGCTGAATATATTTACCGATGTGCGGCACATATCCAGCACGCGATCGACCGCGAGGATCAAACCGATCGCTTCCACCGGCAAACCGACAGCGGCCAGGATGATGGCGATGGCGACCAGGCTGGCCGAGGGAATCGCGGCCACGCCGATCGATGTGACCAGGGCCATCAGCACGATGGTGAATTGCTGGACGAAGCCCAGTTCGATGCCGTAAGCCTGGGCAATGAACATCGCAGCCACGCATTCATACAAGGCCGTGCCATCCATGTTGACCGTAGCGCCCAGCGGCAACACAAAACTGCTGGTTCGATTGGAAACACCGGCATTTTTTTCCACGCATTCCATCGTAAGTGGCAGCGTGGCGGCAGATGAACTGGTGGAAAATGCGGTCAGCAATGCCGGAGCCATAGCGCGAAAATGGCGCAGTGGTTTGACCCGCCCGACAAAAAACAACAGTAATGGCAGCACCACCAGGAAGTGCACTGCAAGTCCTGCAAGTACGCTGATGAAGAACCAAGCCAACGGAACAAACGCAGAATAACCGGTGCTGGCCACCACCTTGGCCACCAACCCGAACACACCTAACGGCGCGAACTTCATCACCCAGTCGGTGATCTTCATCATTACCTGAAATACGCCCTGCCAGAAGTTGTACATCTTTTCCGCGTAGACTTCCTCGATCCTGGTCATGAAGAAGCCGAACAGCAGACTGAAGAAGATCAGCCCGAGCATCTGTCCATCCGCAGCAGCTGCCACCACATTGGTTGGCACCATGCGCAGGAAGACACCGACCAGATCTCCGGTGCCCTTGCCTTCCACCTTGGCGACCACGTCACCGGCATTCTCCGACATGCCGATCAAATGCCTGGCGGGTGCGCCATCAACGATGCCCGGTTCCACCGTGTTCACGATCGCCAGACCGACCAGAATGGCAAACAGGCTGGTAGTCAGGTAATACAATAATGTCTTCAGGCCCAACCGGCCGAATGCTCCGCCGGAGCCGATGCCGGCGATACCGACGATGATCGACGATATCACCAACGGCACGATCAGCATCTTCAAGGCATTCAGGAACAATGTGCCGATAAAGTCGAACGCAGCATAAAAGCGCACGCCCAGAAACTCTGCGCTGGTCCCGGCCATCGAACCGGCGATGACAGCCAGCAGAAGTGCGATGAGGATTTGCCAATGAAGCTTAAGTTTTATCATCTTTTGGCACCTGTCATGAATGGGTGGCGCAAAGGTTTATTGCGTGTACTGGGATCATTATAGTTGCCAATAATCATGTCCGGTGAAATCAGGTCTGTACAATCGGTGTTTGCCAACCATTGCAATCATCGCAGGGATGAGATGAGAATTACTGGCTGAGATAACATGACAACCAAGCACATCATCTTCGTGCCGGGAAAGAATCCCAAGGCCGAGCCGGCGCAACATAGCGAACTGCTCTGGCGTACTCTTGTCGAGGGAGTGCGCCGCGCCGATAGTGCTGTGGCTGACATTCTTCAGGCCAGCTATGCGCAATTCCACCTGATCGGATGGAACTATATTTATTATCATGTGTACAAGGACATCACCAGCGACATTCCGTGGATCGATGCCCTGATCAACAAGCACGGTCCCACTGAGCAGGACATACGCGACGCGCATTCCTGGAAATTATGGATGGATCGCTTAATGTTGCTGCTGGCAGACCACATTCCTCTGCTGATAAGATTGCTGCCCGAAAAGGCGCGAAGTACAGCCCAGGAGATCAACCGCTACTTCAACAATACCGATGGTGTTGCCGACGAAGTCCGTGCACTGTTAAAGCAGACCCTGGTTCCTATGCTGGAGCAACAAGAGGAAGTGCTGCTGATCGGGCATAGCCTGGGCTCTGTCATCGCCTACGACACGTTGTGGGAACTCTCGCGCCAGAATGGCATAAAAGGCAAAGTGGATTTTCTGACCCTCGGCAGCCCCCTTGGCATGCACTATATACAGCGGCGCTTGCTGGGCATGAACAACCACGGGAATGAAACTTATCCGGACCGGATCCGGCGCTGGATAAATCTGTCGGCCGAGGGCGACGTTGCTGCGCTGAACCGCAACTTGAACGAGAGTTTTCATGCCATGCTGGAGCTTGGCTTGGTAAAGTCGATTGAAGATCATAGCCACGGGATCTACAATTTCTTTCGCAGTGATGCCGGACTGAATTGCCATCGTTCATACGGTTACATGGTGAATCCCGCCGTGGGGAGCATCATTGCAGACTGGTGGAAGCGTTGAAACTGTAAGGGCAAGCCAGGAGTCAGAGGAGCGATTATGCAGGGACAATTAAATTCAAGTTTATCCGTGGCCAACCTTTGGAACGCCAATTACGCGTTGATGATTCGAGCTCTTCGTCTTCTAGTCGTATGCACTCTGCTGATAGCCGGATGGCCAATTATCCTTCGTGCTGATTCGCTTGAGCAATTGCCGCATGCGCAGGATTCGTCTGCCATTTTGCTGGTTGCCAGCCAACATATGGCAGATCCGAGATTCCGCAAAACCGTTCTGCTGGTAACCAGGCATGGCAAAACCGGACCGATCGGCGTCATCGTCAACCGTCCGGAAAGCGTAACGTTGGACAAGATGTTTCCCGACTATCCTGTTGCCAAGGAGTTAAGACTGTTCAATGGCGGCCCGGTATATCCGGCACAGGTTTCTTACCTCGTTCGCGGCGGGGATACCGTGGAAAGAGCCTTGGTTATCTCGAGTAACATCTATCTTTCCTATGACTTGCCGAATCTTGGCGATCTGCTGAGCGGAAAGCGCCGCTACAAGGATTTGCGAGTATTACATGGCATGGCTTCATGGGCGCCCGGCCAATTGGAATACGAGATCAAGCTTGGTGACTGGTATGCATTGCCGGTCGATGAGGCCGTCATATTCGAACAACCACCGGCTGAAATGTGGCAGGAATTGCACCGGCGTGCCAACCACTATCAGGAGATATGATTATCGCTACGGGGCTGCGTGGTGATTCTGTGTTTCCTCGGCAATAGATACCGATGTCGCGCAAGACGATAAAAGCAAACAAGGCAGAGGTAACCCTGCCTTTTGAACCATAGACGTATTACCTAGGACTTGGTAGAAGTCTCAGCAGAGAGTGTCGTTGTTGGAAACAAACTTCTTCCATATTCAGTTGAGACCCGCAGACAATAATAAGCGCTTGGGACCAGTCAGAAATTCCGGGTAGTAATGCAGATGCGGTCGCCTCAATAGTCCGTTTTCAGGATTTATTGGAATACCGTTTTGGTGTGTCGCAAGCAAATGCACGGCAATAAACTGTCAGACTCGTCTGTCACAAGATCGGTTGCGGACGCAATGATAAAATCCGAATTCCAGATATTCTGATACCCTGCCCGATATTCTATTAGCGGATCGATTTGGATCTTGCGCAACTTAATCCCCGGAGCATTGACAAACTACAATGGAGAACCTTCCTCACAACCTGCCACAGTCCCCAAGCCTGTTGAGCAAACTTGCCGCCCTGGTTGTCACGCTGGTGTTGCTTGGTTTGGCATTGGTGTTTTCGGTGGTGGTGTTAACGGTCGTTCTGGCCGCTGGCGCGATCGCGCTGGGATATTTCTGGTGGAGAACCCGCGAATTGCGAAAGCAGTTGCGTGATAACCCGCCGGGCGGCACGGTGATCGAGGGCGAAGTGATTCAAAGCGAGATAATCAGGGGTGAAGTGATCGAGGGTGAAGTAAACCGCAAGAACGTTGCCGAAGACGGGAAGTGAGCATGAACGAACAGGAAACAAACTTTGCGCTGACCGATGAGCTTCGGTCCAAGCCGGTCTGGCGCCAGTTGATCAAGACGCCCGAAGGGCGCGTTCTGATGATTGGAGCAGCAATCGCGATTGCAGGGCTTATCGTGATGGGGTTGGTTGCATTCTGGTCGCCGCAGGTTTCGCGCATGATCGGTGCAATGAGTTTCTCCAATATAATATTTGGCCGGGCTGTGTCCATGTCCATAGGTTACGCCGGCGGATACGGTCACGCGCTTGTGGTTCCGGTGAACATGTGGGTGGAGACCGTGCTTGTGCTGATATTTTATCCGGTGTTCGTTTTCAGCATGCGCAAACTGGTGGTGTTTCCAAGATTGAAACGTATTCTCGAGAGCACGAGGCAAGCAGCCGAGCATCACCAGGACAGGGTACGCCGCTACGGCATCCTCGGACTCTTTATCTTCGTCTGGTTTCCATTCTGGATGACCGGTCCGGTAGTGGGCAGTGCTATCGGGTACCTGCTCGGGTTCCCCGCTTGGCTGACGTTGTCGGTTGTACTCGCCAGCACCTATGTTGCAATGGGAGGCTGGGCCTACCTGCTGTTCGACCTCTACACACGTGCATCCGTGTTTGGCCCCTGGGCACCCATGGTGATTATTGTTCTGATCCTACTTATGATCCTGGCCGGTTACCGGCTCAATCGGCGAGGAAAAAAATCCGATTAATATAGCCGGAGTGGTGTGAAATCAACCGGAAAGCCAAACCAATAATGCAAGGCGAATACCCGGTCAATCAGGCATGCGAAGGGTTGGCGGACAACGCGATTTGGAGCGAGAGCATAGTTGGTGTATAATTTGCCGCATGTTACATACCGCCTCGCAAAAAACCCCCGCTAAAGAGATACTAAAGTACCTGAGCAACCACGGTGAACGGCTTGATACAGAGATCGCCGTTGCTATAGGGATCTCGCGTACAAATGTGCGTCTTTACCTGTCGGAACTTGCCTCCCAAGGGGAGATCATGACCTGCCTTTCGATCAAGTACGAGAAGGGCAAGAAGATCGAGGGAATCAGCTGCCGTCTGACAGGATTCATCCCGCCGGCTTCTCCCGGAAGAAAATCAAAAGCCCAAATAAAATCTTCGTAGTTCACCGTTGCATCGAACATACCCTGCATCAATAGTCCTCTTGTCCACATACCATGTGGGCGAAATCATGGATAAATCCAATAGTCCGGTCTCGGCAGAAAGTTTTGGGCTGGTCATCTGTTGATCAAGCCTCGGGCTCCTGTCGGACGTTGGATCTGAGGCTAGGCGGGAACTTCATCTTGATATTCCGTTTGATTCACGGCAGGATTCACCCATGATCATTCCCCCAATCATCGTTAGCGTGCGCATGGATGCAGAGAATACTCACGAGGTCCTCGTATGGCTTTATTCGCATGGCCGGATCTCCGAAAGGATTAATACAAAATGAAAACAAAAAAATGTCTGACGCTTGCCGATGCCAAGGTCATTGCAACCGGTTGCGAAGTAGAAGCCTTGAACGACAACAAGGCCGTAACGATCGCCGTCGTCGATGACGGCGGGCATCTGGTGTTTCTGCAAAGGCTGGATGATGCGCCATTGCTCAGCATGGAGATCGCCATCGGCAAGGCGCGTACCTCGGCGATTGCG
>Ga0224495_10000371_pt1 | contig 36424 bp, 32 predicted proteins | sample SF_Jul11_sed_USG_FD_168128 | JGI IMG/M metagenome (GOLD analysis project Ga0224495, IMG submission 168128) | Sediment microbial communities from San Francisco Bay, California, United States - SF_Jul11_sed_USGS_4_1 | ecosystem: Environmental > Aquatic > Marine > Sediment | place: USA: California... | reverse complement strand
TTGTCGATCAGGTGGTTCATCGCGTGCTCGAATGTGCCCGGTAACAATTGCCGTTGCAGATCAACCGCAAGAAATCGCGGGCTGGTGTCGATGTGTTTGTAACGCGCCATTTGCTGCTCCAAAATATCAGTTCAAACTAAGACCTTGATATTTGTTTTGGTTCACGGCAGGATGCGGTATGAAGAGGGTTTTTCTACAACGTCGTTATGCCGCATCCAACAATTTCTGTATCAGCACTTGACATATCATTATTGGTATATACATAATGTAATATGTGGGAAATCGAAGAGCACCGACGCGTAGACAAGCAGCTTTCTGGCTCAGTCCCTATTGAGATACTGAAGCGCTACGAGAAATGGAAAGACGTTGCTAGAGTTTCGGGTCCACCTGGTTTGCGTGCAATCAAGGGTTTCCACGATGAAGCTCTGTCCGGCGAATGGAAAGGTCATCGTTCTTCACGCTTAGGTTTGCAGTGGCGAGTTATTTACCAAGTTGTTGCCAATGTGTTGCTAATTCAAGTTGTTCAAGTTACCGCCCACGATTACAGGAGGCCATGATATGAAAGAGTTTCGTCCCGCAAAAAAACGAGTTGAAGTCTCGGTGGGGGAGTCTGTTCGCATTTTGCGCGAACTTCAGGAATTGAGCCAAAGCCAGCTTTCAGAACTTACCGGTATTCCTCAGGCCACTATCTCAGCCATCGAAAACGGTAGAGTTAATTTAGGTGTCGAGCGCGCAAAGGTTTTTGCTCGTGCTCTGCAGTGCCATCCTGCAGTACTTGTTTTCCCCGGCTGGGAGGCTCCATTTGCCCGTGCGGCATAACTTTACGCTCAAGAGGGACGCCGCAAAAGCGCGCCGCCCCTCAACTCTACGTTGACGCTGTAGAAAAACTCAATTTCAAAAATACGGAATCGTAATGAGCAAATATCGGCCTCTCAAAACGCGCTATATTCGACGATCATCACCTTGGGAAGGGTTGAGTGACCCTCGAAAAATTATTCGTTCGACCCCTTACGGGGTTTTTCTACAGCCTCGTTGACGCTGTAGAAAAACCCCTTCTCAGCACTTTTCAAACACGACCTCCCCACCTGAAACGCTCCCGTTTCAAATTCAATTTTCTGCCGTGCTGTTTATTTTTTGCTGCGTGAGCCAATGATGCCGCTGGTGATGTTGATCCGTGGGCGTAATCGCCGTGTCGGTAGTCGGCATTGACAGCCCAACGGAAAAATAATGTCGCGATAATAAACAATGGTTGCGAATGCACCTGACAAGGTGAACACATTGCAGTAACTTCGCAGCCCCCACATAATCTTGCTCATGGGAAAGCATCGTTGGGTTCCTGTGGCTACATCATCGTCAGGTATGAACAATGCCGCTGAGCATTTCCGTCCCCAGGCCATCCACCATCCCTTGCAGGATATATAATGCACCGAGCACCGATGGTGACTTTCGGGGACGGCTTTCGGGAAACCTCAATGCCTGATGCAAGGGATAGGTAATGCACATGACGCAGCGACTCGCATCATTCGCACTTTTTGCCGGGCTGGTACTCATGCCGGCGGCAGCGGCCATTGCCGCGACGCAGGCAGAGAGCTGCCCGAAGAGCCTGACGCTGGAAGCGGAGCAGCGTCTGGCCCAGCTTGAAAGTACGCGACATCACCTCAGTAAGTTCATGTCCGGCGAGACGATCGTGGACACGCCGCTGGCCGCACTTTTCGTGGTCGACCTGAAAAACGAAGCCGCGGTGCAGAACCGCGTGAAGGAATTACAGGCGCTGAAAGCCAAGGGGCAGGCTTCGACCGACCCTGCCAACGCCTATGCCGATTGCGCGAAATCCAAATCGCCGCTGGCCGCCCTCTCGGAGAAACTGAGGAACGAGCAACTGTTACTGGACCAGCAGCGGTTCGATTTCCTCGCGCTGCCGCAGGACTGGCGCAACGGCCTGATCAGCACCCACACTGACCGCAAGCAGCAGGCAAATAAAGTCGTGCAACTGGCCGAGGAACGCAGCGCTGCCGACAAGTTGCAAAACGAGGCAGCCATCTCGGTGGCGACTGCGGAAGAGCTCGCCAAGACTGCGGCCAGCCTGGATCTGCGCGAGATCGCAACGCAGCGCGCACTGCTGGAAAAGACCCGGGAAACGCTGGGACGCCTGCAGGCGGAGATGGTCACCGAGCTGCAGGAAGGCGCCAGCTTTTACCAACAAACCTCTGAAAGACTTTCCGCGCTGGCGGCAGTAAATGTGAATGGCGATACGGGCAAACCCCTTCCGGAAGCCTACCGTGAAGCCGTCACAATCTGGCGCCAGCTGGTAGACCGTGTTTTCGAACGGATCGCGACACCTGCAAAGATCGATGTCACCCCAGACATCCCCAGGGCACCCGACGCACTGCTTAAGCGCCTGAAAGATTCCTCAGAAGCGACCCAGTACCAAGCGGCCTACCGCGAAACCGAGGTGCTCAAGTCACAGCTCGAGACCTCGCGCCTGCAGCGCTTTGAAAAAGAACGCAATGACCTGTACCGCCTGCTGCTGGATGCCGGCCAGTTGCGGTCGCGTTTATTGCGGGAAAACATGCTGGCCGGAAACAACGAGGCTCTGACGCTCTCAATGGATTACTTCCGCGATATCGGCCGCGAGATGCGCATCGTGCCCTACCAAGTACTCGCGATCTTCTATTTCAAGGCGGTGGATTTCCACCAGAAGGCCGGTTCCGGCATTACCGGATGGATGGACATCGCCAGCCAGTCTTTTATCTTCGTCCTGTTCTTCGGAGTGCTGTTCGCCGCCTATACCGGACTGGGACGTATCAGCAATGCGCTCGACCGATTACGCAACCATCTTGTCCGGGAAAAGTATCACCACGCCTATGCGCGCTCGCTGGCGCTGTGGATACGCCGGGGCAACCCGTATGTGCCCTGGGTGATCATGCTGCTCGCGGTGAATATCGCGCAGGACCTGGTGGCCGGAACCGACATCGCGCAGATCAGCCTGTTCCTGCCCTACATCGCGCTCTACCTGTGGTACCGAATCTTCCTGAACTTCACCGTATCCATCCTGGGCATGGTGGCCTTCTCCGGCTCGCACCAGACCACGATGATAGAGAAGCAGCGTCTGCTGCGCAGCGTCCGCATGGTGGGCATCTTCTTCTTCGTGTTGCTCGCGATCCTGCATGCCACACAGGATGCCGTCGGCGAGGCGCTGGTCTACCGCCTTGTCCATGATATTGTGGTTTACGTCGGCCTTATTGTCTGCGCCTATGCCGCCCGTGAATGGCAGAAGGAAATTGCCAGTGCGGCAGCCGAACTGCTGCCGGAAAGTATTCACCTCACGATCACCAAGCTGGGCAGCAACCGTGTCTGGTCGTGGTTTTCCAGCCTGCCTGCCCTAGTGCTGGTGATCTTCATCAGGCTCGCCCTCTACATCAAGGAGTGGGCCGGCGAATTCGATTTCTTCAAGAAGATCAGCGCCGCGATCTTCCTGCGGCGCATCGAACATGCCAACAAGGCGAGCGGCCGGACCGGGGCCTATCCGCAGCAGCCCGTGCAATTGCCGGAGGACTACCTGAAATGGTTCCAGCTCGGCGACCTCGAGGACAGTTCGCTGCTGATCGAGCTCGACAGCGGCCTCGTTCCCGAGATCGAGTCGATCCTGAGCGCATGGTCGGACAACAGCTCGCTCGACCATTCACTGGCCCTGTATGGCGAAAAGGGCAGCGGCAAATCCTGCCTGCTGGAGATGATCGAGTCGCGCTACAAAAAATGCGCGGTCAAGCGCATCAATATCCCGCCCAGGCTGATCACGCGCGAGGCGGTGCTGGAATTTTTCGGCAAGGAGCTGGGCGTGGACCTGACACAGGGTGTCGAATCGCTGGTCAGCGCAGATGCGGAAATGGAAGATACCGTGCTGCTGATCGACAATGCCCAGAACCTGTTCCTAGGCAAGCTCGGCGGGTTTGAAGGCTATCGCACGTTCGCCGAGCTGATGAACAGCGGGACCGAGCACCTGTTCTGGTGCGTGACCTTCAACCTGCGCTCCTGGCATTACCTGAAGGCGGTGTTCGGCGGCATGCCGCTGTTCAGGAACGCGATCGAGATCAATGATTTTTCCGAGAAGGACATCATGAACCTGATCATGTCGCGGCACCGGCGCACCGATGCCCAGCTTGCCTACGACGACATCATCCGCGCGACACAAAGCGAGGACGACTTCATCGGCGAGCACCAGGTGGAAAAACAATTCTTCCGGCTGCTGTGGGGACAATCGAACGGCAACCCGCGCGCCGCGCTGATCCTGTGGATCGCGTCGCTCAGCCCGCTGCCCGACAACCGCCTCAAGGTCGGCTTGCCCAGGCACCCGAAAATCACCGTCAACAAATCCTGGGGGGACGACGCGCTGTTTGTCTATGCCGCGATTATGAAGCATGAGAACCTGACCGAGGACGAAGTCATCGCGGCGACCAACCTGCCGGAAAATATCGTGATCAACGCGCTGGGCACCGGGCACGACAACCACCTGCTGGGACGCTCATCCGAGGGGCGTTACCGTATCGCGGCGATCGCGCAGGCCAGCCTGACCCAAATCCTGCTTGGAAAGAATTTCATCTATGAATGAGACCGACCTGATCAAAATCACCGAGATGGCGACCCTGTTCAGGCTGGATCGCATGTTCCTGCTGTTGCTGGCGCTGCTGGGACTGGTGCTGTTCGTCAAGGGCATCACCCACCTGGCCGATTCGCTGTACCGGCACATCCCGCGGCGGCGCATCCTGATCTCGCAGGTCGCCACCACGCTGAACTTTTCCATCTATATCTTCGGCGGTCCGTTCCTGTTCTATGCGATCTTGCAGCCGCCGCGCGAGGTGATGCTGGCGGCCACCGGCAGTATCGCCGTCGCGCTCGGCCTGTCGCTCAAGGACCTGGTCGCGTCGGTGATTGCGGGTTTCATCCTGCTGTTCGACCGACCGTTCCAGGTCGGTGACCGCGTCGCGTTCGGCGATGTGTACGGCGAGATCGAAAGCATCGGCCTGCGCTCGGTGCGGCTGGTTACACTCGACGATAATGTAGTCACAATACCGAACAATCGCTTCATGTCGGACGTGGTGTCGTCCGGCAATGCCGGTGCGCTCGACATGATGCTGGTGTTCGATTTTTATATCGCGTTGGATGCGGACATCCGTCTCGCGCGCAACCTGCTCTACGAGGTGGTGGTCACCAGCCGCTACGCCTACCTTAAGAAACCGGTAAACATCGTGATGACGGAAATGGCTGTCGCCGAACGGCTGGCGATACAGCTCAGAGCCAAGGCCTACGTGATCGACGTGCGCTTCGAGAAGGCGTTCCAGACAGATGTGGTGCTGCGCGCCACCGAGGCATTCAACCGCCACCAGATCAAGCGCCCGCCGCTGGAAGAAAGTAAGGTCGCTGCCAAAACGTAATCACTGGCATCATGGCTACTCTTTGAATAAAACTCCCATCCATTCGACCAAGTCGCAAATGGGCAGCACATGGCGCCAATCTTTTTGTCGAAAAACGATGCCAATTTTAAGGAATAAAATCCAATGTCGATCGAGTCAGATAATCCAGCACGATTCCTGCGAACACCGCTGCACCAAACCAGTTATTATGCAAAAACGCCTTGAAACATGATTTTCGACTGCGACTCCGGATTAGCCTGTAGTGATAGAGTGTAATTCCGCCAGCCGTCATCAGTCCGATGAAATACCATTCATCGGCACCGATAATCAGCCCCGCCCATGACAGCAGCAGCAGCGTGATCGCATAGCTGATCATCACCGCCGCCACATCATATTTGCCGAACAGTCGCGCGGAAGAATGGATGCCGATGCGAATATCATCGTCTCGATCCACCATCGCATATTCTGTGTCGTAGGCGATCGCCCAAAACACGTTAGCCACAAGCAGCAGCCATGCCACCGTCGGCACACTACCCTGCTGTGCGGCAAAAGCCATCGGAATACCGAAGCCGAACGCGATACCCAGATAGGCCTGCGGGATCGCAAAAAAACGTTTGGTGTACGGATAACTCGCGGCGAGAAACACTGCCGGAAATGACATCAACAGCGTCAGATTATTCAGCGGCAGAATCAGCACAAAAGCCAGCGCCGCGAAACTCGCCGCCACCCACAACGCCTCGTGCGGCGCGATGCGCCCACTGGTAACCGGACGCTCCTTTGTACGCTTGACGTGCCTGTCAAAATCTCGATCCGCATAATCGTTGATTGCACATCCTGCCGAACGCATCAGCACCGTGCCCAGCACAAAGATCAACGCAATGTAAAACTCGGGAGAGCCATCACCCGCGATCCACACCCCCCATAGTGTCGGCCACAGCAACAGCAGGATACCGATGGGCCGGTTCAGCCGGGTAAGTTGAAAATACATCCCTAGGCGCTTGGAAAAAGTCATCGTTTGTTCAAACCATCAGTCCGTAATTGAATGATAATGGATACCAACCATTCGCTGGTAGAAAAAACGTTACGTCCAGTTGATGGCTGATTATGAATATTTCAACCATGGTCTGGTGGCTTCTGACTATTAAACCTAACATGATGATTCATCTCATCATGGGGATGAATTGTAAAAAACATAGTTTCTGCGGCACTTAGCATGCTTATTCATTTTTAATTTGATTGTCTTTATATCCGGAAAATCGAAGATTCAGTTCTGTTGGGAGCAAATAGAACTGTCCGCTTTACTGCATCAGCCTGACGGGCGCTCAGGCAGCCTGTATACGCTTCCTCGAATCTCATCTTCCGGGTCTCCTGTAACCAACGTGCCCGGCTTAGGGGTGTTTCCATTGTACTTCCCCAAACCGGACATTTCATTTGCTCCCTACACAAACTTCAAATGATAAATGACATATCGTTCGTTTGAGGTAAGCTGTACATAGGACATGATGGGTTTCTCCTGTAGTGTGGTTGGGTCGCACTGCCCACACTATCAGCTTTGTTCATCATGTCCGATCAACTTTTAGCAGTAGTGCACTTTGAATTAGAATCCACCAGGGGATAATAAACCGTATTGAAACATCCAAATGAATAGAACCACCGGTTCAGGATTCTCTACTTAACGAGGTACCGGTACACCTTAAATAGTATGATTCGCGAAAAACCAAGAGGCATGTTCGATGCCGCCTGCAAGATTAATGCTGGAGTCTGCTGGGATCTTCGCGGGCAATATTTGCCGAAAGTTTTTCAAAAATAAGTTCCTTGAACCGCATCGCCCCCTGAGCAGACACATGGTTGTCGTCCAGATAGTAAACGGTTCCATTGATAACGGCCTTACAAGTTTGTCCGCACAACAGTGCGGCCGGATCGAGCACATTCAGATTATCAAGTTTACTAAGTGCCTCATCAATTGCTTTGTCAGGAACAACCTCAAAAATCCTGTGCTCCTCAAGAGTCGGCTCCATTGGAAGATTTCTGATCAAACCCTTCCCTACGTGAGTCTTAAGCACCGGTGTGGTTCGAAATATAGTAACCGGGAAATCCTTCGTCAGTAACAGCAATGTTTTATAAAGCTGCGATTCAACCGCACTTCTGCTTGAATTGATCGTTGCCTGTGAAAAGGGATCGGTCGTAATGAAGTGAGTGGCCTGATGCAATTTACCTTCTATGAGAAATCCGTTTGAGTAGAGGCTCCAACGCGCAACAATGAAAATATGCGCGGGGTTAATTTCCTGGATCGCATTGATGATATTCTCACCGACACCAAACGAGTCACAATTTTGTGAATTCACCCGTCCATCCGTTCGTCTAACACCTATCAGCGGCGGGCATCCGACATGTGAAAACAGGATGACCCGAATATTTTTTTCTTTTGCAATCTCGAAAAACACCGGCTCCCATGCGTACACATGTGAGTCCCCCCAAACTACTATCACCTTCTTATCCTTGGGCCCATAGCTTTTACAAAAATGATTGGCCTGTGAACTTATATTACCGAGATCATCGCAACTTTCGGTTGCATATCTTGCTCGAATATCGGCATTCGTTTTTATTGATTCCGTGTAATTATTCAAATTTCCATTTCTGTTCGCAGCGCGAAAAGATAAACCATCATTCTGATATATGTAATATCCGGCCGTTGAAATAATCAAAATCAGCACTGACAGGATCGCAGGGATAGCGTGGCCTCGTCTTGCCTGAATTGGCTTTTCCAGCAATTTGTACACCAGCCAGGCCAGAAAGACACTCACTACAATAGCGCTAATGCGAATCCAGGGTGCCGGAGTTCCATAATTGACAATATTTGCGAACGACAAAATCGGCCAGTGCCACAAGTAAAGCGGATAGCTAATCAAGCCGAGCAAAACAAGTAACCGGTGCGAAAGCACCTTGCTATTCAACCAGGACAGCGGGCCTGCTGCAACCAGTAAAACCGTGCCAACAGTCGGCATCAATGCCCACCAGCCAGGGAACGCGCTACCCTTATCTACCAATACTGCAGCGGAGATAACCAACAATATCCCAAGCACCGAGCACGTTTCAGAAATAATTTTTTGTTTTTTTTGTAGACGTTCCGCCCCGATACCGGCATAGCTCAGCACTGCGTTGATAAGCCCCCCTCTATACAAAGTAGCATATGCCAGCAAGCTGCCAAGCAGCAGCTCCCAAAAACGAGTGAGTGGAAAATAGAATGCGGCAACCGGATCGCTGCCGATCAACCCCACATTGAACAGAAACGAAATAATCGAAATGAGGCCCAGCGCGAGCAGTAAATTTTGTATTCTTCCCCACAACAATGCGAGCAACAGCGGCCAGACAATATAGAATTGCTCCTCAATACCAAGTGACCATAAATGAAGCAGCGGCTTGAAGCTTGCCGCCGTATCAAAGTAGCCAGCCTCTCTCCAGAAAATGAAATTCGAAACAAATCCAGCTCCGCCAGCGACATGTTTTCCCAGCGACCGGTACTCATCCTGAAGCAGAATAAACCAGCCGAATACCATGCAGGTCGAGAGAACTACAATCAAGGCGGGGAAGATACGCCTGACGCGTCTTATGTAGAAATCCCTGTAGCTAAAATTTCCCTGCTTCAGCCCTTTGAGAATAATGCTGGAAATCAGATAGCCGGAAATGACAAAAAAAACATCCACACCGACAAAGCCTCCCGGGAGTTGCGAAGGAAACGCGTGGAACATGACAACCAAAAAAATAGCAATGGCACGAAGACCGTCAATATCAGGCCGGTATGTGGGATGCGGATTTGAAAACGGTAACTCTTTAGCGACCATCGCGACTATATTTTGATTATGACAATTTATATTGCTTCAGCTTATTGGCAGACTTCAGCACATGCTCGAAACCAAAATGCCATAGCGGTCTCCCGCTGAGGGTTACTTTAAGTGGAATAATCGGGCAAAAATTCTTCCGCGTACAAGCAACTCCGGACATATACGGCGTTACCGGTGCGGAAATCGTATTTCCGGGAGTCAGGATATCTTCAATTCAGGCTTGGGAGCCGCGCTGGCTGGTGTGGCCGGTGCCATCGGTTTATTTGCTCCGGTCGCTTCCCCGACCGGCATTGGTTTAAAACTACCCGTCGCTTCTGTTGCCGCCTTTTGCTTGGCCTCTTCCACATCATGCTGACCATCGAAAGACAGTCCTGCTGACTGACTGCCTGCTTCGCCACCCATCTCTTCTTTTCTGAAACGCGGGCTTTCCAACTTCAATCTCAACATCAAATCGCCCTTTGAATCCGCATTGACCTGAAGCTCCTGAACTGAAATCTCAGCCGCCTCGTACAACTCAAACAGGCATTGGTCGAACGTCTTCATTCCGGACTCGGAAGACTTTTTCATGATTTCTTTCAGCCCGCCCACCTGCCCTTTGGCAATGGCATCCCTCGATAATGCCGTACTCAGCAATATCTCAATCGCGGCGGCGCGTCCGCCGGCAATCTTGCGCACCAATCGCTGAGAGATGATTGCACGCATGTTCAGCGACAAATCGTTCAGCACCTGCTCACGCTTTTCGATGGGAAAGAAGTTCACGATACGGTCAATCGCTTGGTTGGCGCTGTTTGCATGTAGTGTCGCCATGCAAAGGTGACCGGTCTCGGCAAAGTTCAGCGCATATTCCATGGTCTCGTGATCGCGTATCTCACCAATCAGGATGACGTCAGGAGCTTGGCGTAGTGTGTCCTTCAGCGCGTCGAACCAGCCAACCGTGTCGATGCCCACTTCGCGGTGGGTAATGATGCAGTTAATATGTTCATGCACATACTCGACAGGATCTTCGATGCTGATAATGTGGCCATGCGTATCGCGATTTCGCACGCCCAACATTGCGGCCAGCGTGGTCGACTTTCCCGATCCGGTACCGCCCACCAGCAAAACCAGTCCGCGTTTCTCCATGACGACTGTCTTCAGGATAGGCGGTAATTTCATCTTGTCAAAATCAGGTATTTCGGTCGTGATCACCCGCATTACCAATCCTGTGCGTTGCTGCTGTGTAAATATATTGATACGAAAACGACCTATACCTTCCGGTGCGATCGCAAAGTTGCAGCCCTTGGTTTCATTGTAATGATGCCACTGCTTGTCCGATGAAATGGAATGCGCCATTTTTCGGGTCTGCTCACCAGTAAGCGGTGTCTCGTTCAATTTCACGAGTTTTCCATTCAACTTGACGGCAGGCGGGTAGCCCGCCGTGATGAATAGATCGGATCCCTTCATGTCAAGCATCGCCTTCAACATCTTGTGCAGAATTGTCTGGTACTGTAGCTTTTCCTGTTCTTCCATCGATCAACCTCTTTTATTCAATTAAAAATTGCTTTATCCGTCGTCCACTTCATCTTCGCTGCAGGTACCCGTGATAGCCACTATATTGCATAACGAATAACCTTGATTTAAGTCGGATAATCTGACGCCATTATGATTGACTTCTCCGATTGGGATTATATCAGTCCGTCGGTGTGACTACCCGATTACGGCCCCTCTCTTTCAACTGACACGTAGTCGGACGGCCTGTCGTACACCGATTTCAGAGGGCACTCTCCATTGCCAATCTCTTCCAGGCCGATAAAAACGGTGATCCCGATTTTTTGATTGCCCAGATCAACCATTGGTACCGCAAGGATTTCCCGTATACGTTCAACCAAACTCTTCTCCGCCCAATCGACCCGGTATGTCAGGCTCCCGAATCTCCTGTCGACATACGCTTGTATATACGGCCAAGGCCAAATCTCCCGCGTGATGGCCGTATTGAAATACATTTAACTCGCTACTTTTTGCAGAGTTCTCTTTCGTTGATACTTCAAAATATATTCAACACAATCCTGCGGGATTATACCTCCGCTTCAAATTCAGAATAATTTCAGGAGCATATTAATCACGAAGCAACATGTTGATTATGTATTATCGCCAGATCACGCGTGATCTCGTAAAATAAGGGTCTTGCCCCGACCTCAGGTTGGTCGCAGCGCTGCTGCAACACCCTAAGCTCATCCAAAACACCAGTCGAATCCGGTACCGCGATACAACGCTCCAGCAGCTCGTCCAAGAAGCAGCCAAAGGCGCGTACTTCAATACGCTGGAGCGCCAAGGATCGACGCCCATCTTCTCTGTCAATAAAAGAAGCTGCGCCGAAATCTCCGAGTAGACACTCGCCTTGGTCGTTCCACAGGATGTTGTGTGCGTAAAGGTCGCCATGCATGATGCTGCGCCCATGCAAATGCATAGCCGCAGCGGCAACACCCTTCGCCACAGACAATACTGTACCCACGGAGAACCGCGCTTCATCGGGGTAAATATCGCGAGTGCAAGATTCCAGGCTGGGTGGATTGGCAAGATTCCTGAAGCCCGAATCTATCAGCGACAACACCAGCCCCCGTGTATTGTCCGGATGCCCAGTTATCTTGCCCGCCACCGCAACCAGATTCGGATGCTCTCCAGCAGCCATGCACGCCGCTTTCTCGCTTCTCGGCAACCCGTCGCTGGTGACAGCGCCTTTAAAGAGTTTTACTGCGACAGGAACACTGCCTGACAAACTCTGCCACACAGCCTGATGGATAATCCCCGATGCACCCTCGCCCAGCTTGTGCTGCATATCGATGCTATTCCAATCGATATCGGCAAGTGAATGTTTCACCATAGCGGCGGACTCGGCCACATCTGAAAACGGGTTTCCTGAAAATGCCAGCCACGCCAAACGCGGAAGTGAATACAGCCATTCCGGCAATTCATCAAAACGATTTGCGGCAACTCGCAACAACTCAAGCCGTTGGAGCGCCTCCATCTCTTCAGGCAGGTATTTCAGCCGGTTACCCGCCAGCATAAGTTTCTGCAAGCAAGTACGCTGCCCGAGTTCCGGTGGCAATTCACCCAATAGATTATCGGTGAGAATGAGCCAGCGTAGCCGCTTTGGCAATGATGAAGCGGGCAGGTGGTCTATCCGGTTGGCCTTAAATCCGATCATTTCCAGTTGGGGACATTCGCCCAGCACTTCAGGCACATGCGTAAACCTGTTATCAGAACAGAAGATCACCTTCAGCCTGTGCAATCGAGTCAGGGCATTGGGTAACGATGACAAAGCGTTCCCCGAAAGGTTGAGTATTTCCAGCGAATCGGCAAGATCGTAAATCTCGTCAGGAAGCTGCTTCAAACCACATGACAAGTCCAAGCGCTTACACCCTGCCAGTTTCCCATCGCGCAATAGAGATAGTGTATCCATTAGTAAATCAATTCGTCAGACACGTAAAAAATCATGTTTATTTGCCATCCATCTTTGCAAATGAACCCGTGCCGCATCGGGATAATCGCGCAGCAATTCGTCCGCAGCTTGCCGCGCCTGCTCCAGCAAATCTTCGTCCGCGCTGATGTCAGCGAAGCGCAGCATCGCCACGCCGCTTTGCCGCGCGCCGAGCAGTTCGCCTGGGCCGCGAAGGTGCATATCCTGTTGCGCGATGACGAAGCCATCAGTATTCTCATAGATGATCTTTAGTCGTTCGCGCGCCAGCTCGGAGAGCGGTTGCTGGTAGAGCAACACACACATGCTTTCCGCCGCACCGCGCCCCACCCTGCCGCGTAACTGGTGCAACTGCGCCAGCCCCATACGTTCGGCGTGGTCGATCACCATCAGGCTGGCGTTGGGCACATCCACGCCCACTTCGATCACCGTGGTTGCGACCAGCAGTTGCAACTCGCCCGCCTTGAAGGCCGCCATCACCTGCGCCTTTTCTGTGGAAGACAATTTGCCGTGCGCGAGGCCGACGCGCAGTTCGGGGAAAGTCTCGCTGAGCAGCTGATAGGTTTCCAATGCGGTTTGCAGTTGCAACGTTTCGGATTCGTCGATCAACGGGCACACCCAATAGGCTTGTTTCCCGAAAATGCAAGCAGCGCGCACCCGCTCGAATACTTCGTCGCGGCGCGCATCGCTGACCAGCTTGGTGACCACCGGCGTTCGTCCCGGCGGCAACTCGTCGATCACCGATACGTCGAGGTCGGCGTAGTAGCTCATCGCCAAGGTGCGCGGGATGGGCGTGGCGCTCATCATCAGTTGGTGGGGTTCTTGTGTGCTTAACCCGTCCTGTCGATTGTCATCGTAGGAGCCAGCTTGCTGGCGATGGCTGTTCGCGGCTAAAGCCGCTCCTACAGGGGTAGTAGATTTTCCTTTGTTGCGCAAAGCCAGTCGTTGCTGCACCCCAAACTTGTGCTGCTCATCGACAATCGCTAACCCGAGTTTGTGAAACTCGACCGATGTCTGGAACAGCGCGTGCGTACCAATAGCCAGCAGCGTTTCGCCCGAAGCGATTTTTTCTGCGGCGAGTTGTTTCTCTTTTTTCTTCAAACTACCGGACAGCCACACAGGCACGATGCCGAGCGGTTCCAGCCAATCGCGCAGCTTCAAATAATGCTGCTCGGCGAGGATTTCGGTCGGTGCCATGATCGCGGCCTGATAGCCGTTTTCAATCGCCTGCAACGCGACCAGCGCGGCGACGATGGTCTTGCCGCTGCCGACATCGCCGAGCAGCAAACGCTGCATCGGGTGTGGCTGTGCTAGGTCGCGGCTGATCTCGGCAAAGGTGCGTTGCTGGGCTTGGGTCAACGCGAACGGCAATGCTTTAATTAGACGCGTGGTGAGCTTGCCGTGAAGTTCAAGCGCAGGCGCAATGCGCTTGCCGCGCTCACGGTGATGCACTCGCATCGACAGTTGTTGCGCCAGCAATTCGTCGAATTTGATGCGTCGCCATGCCGTGTGGCTGCGCTCATCCAGCGCGCTGGCTGCTATATCCGGCGGCGGGTTATGCAGCAACTTGAGACTGTCCGCAAAGCCGGCCAATTTTAATTTTTTCAACAGCGCGTCCGGCAACGTATCCGGCATCGGTACAGTTTCCAATGCGTTGGTTATCAGCTTGCGCAGCGCGGCCTGCCCCAATCCCGCCGTGGTCGGATACACCGGGGTAAGACTCTGCTGCAACGGTGTATCTTCTTCCACCGCACGGCATTTCGGGTGCACCATCTCCAGCCCGTAATAACCCATGCGTACCTCGCCGACAACGCGTATCTGCTTGCCGACCGCGAGCTGTTTTTGCTGGCTGGGATAAAAATTCAGGAAGCGCAGGTACAGCTCGCCGCTGCTGTCCTCGATGCGGCAGACCAAGGTTCGTCGCGGTCGGAAAGCAACTTCGCTGTGCTTGATGATGCCCTGCACCTGTACCGTGTTGCCGACCTGTACCGTGGCGATTGGCGCAAGATTCGTCTCGTCTTCATAACGCAACGGCAAATGCAACAGCAGATCGGCACGATGATGGATGCCCAGCTTGGCCAGTTTCGCCAATGTGGCGGGGGAGATTTTGGCGGGAAAGGTCAATTATTCAGATTTTCACAACGATACCCAATGCCGCTTGGCACAAACTCCCAGTGTGATCAATCCTGAACCACCAGTACGCCATCCATCTCCACCAGCGCACCGCGCGGTAATGCAGCCACGCCGACTGCGGCGCGAGCCGGATAGGGCTTGCGGAAATAGGTGGCCATGATCTCGTTCACTTTTGCGAAATGACCGAGGTCGGTGAGGTACACGTTCAATTTAACCAAGTCATCGAAGCTGCTGTCAGCGGCGCTCGACACCGCACGCAGGTTCTGGAATACGCGATGGATCTGCGCCTCTATGCCCTCGACCATTTGCATGGTCGAGGGATCAAGTCCGATCTGGCCGGACAGGTAAACCGTCTCGCCAACGCGCACGGCTTGTGAGTAAGTGCCGATCGCGGCGGGTGCATCAGGGGTCTGGATGATTTGTTTGCGATTCATGGTGCGCTCCTTTCAAAACGAATCCGCGCCTGAACGGCGCGGAAAGACATATCAGTGCCGATTATACCCGCTCAGGTAATAACAGTAGGCTTATCTCTCCCGGTACGCTGGTGCAATTCCGAAATTTGTAAAGCGATGCCGATCAGTTCGGCAAGTGCTTCCTGTGCGTCGATATGGTGGTTGGCAACATCGGGTTCATAGCTTTCCAGATAAATGCGCAGCGTAGCGCCTTCGGTGCCGGTGCCGGAAAGGCGGAACACAATGCGCGAGCCGTCCGCGAACAGGATGCGCAAGCCCTGACCTTTGCTGACGCTGCCGTCCACCGAATCGGTGTAGCTAAAATCATCGCACATGCGCACGGTATATTTGCCGAACTGTTTGCCGGGTAGCACCATGAAAAAGTCGCGCAGGTTTTGCACCACGCCATTGGCGGCCTCGACCGGAATGCCTTCGTAGTCGTGGCGCGAATACACATTGCGACCATATTTCGCCCAGTGTTCGCGAACGACGGCTTCAACAGACTGCTTGCGCGCCGCGAGAATGTTGAGCCAGAACAGCACCGCCCACAGTCCGTCTTTTTCACGCACATGGTCGGAGCCGGTGCCGAAACTTTCTTCGCCGCACAGCGTGACTTTGCCCGCGTCCATCAGGTTGCCGAAGAATTTCCATCCGGTCGGCGTTTCATAACAAGGAATGCCGAGCGCCTTGGCAACACGATCTGCCGCCGCGCTGGTCGGCATGGAACGCGCAATGCCCGCCAAGCCTTGTTTATAGCCGGGCACCAGATGCGCGTTGGCGGCGATTATCGCGAGGCTGTCCGACGGATTAACGAAAAAGCCCTTGCCCAAAATCATGTTGCGGTCGCCATCGCCATCCGAGGCGGCACCAAAGTCCGGTGCATTTTTTCCATACACGATCTCGACCAGTTCATGCGCGTAAGTGAGATTGGGGTCGGGATGACCATTGCCGAAATCAGGCAATGGGATAGCGTTCATCACGCTGTCCGCCGGGGCGCCCAGACGATTCACAAATATGTCGCGCGCATAAGGGCCGGTCACGGCATGCATCGCGTCGAACTTGATGCGGAATCCGCTCTGCAACAAAGACCGTATCGCGGCAAAATCGAACAGCGACTCCATCAATTCCGCATAGGCTTCTACCGGGTCGATCACCGACACAGTCATGTCGCCGATCTCGTAATCGCCCACTCTGTCCAGCGCGACATCGGCAGCCTCAACGATGAGGTACCGCGAAATTTTCTTGCTCATCGCATAGATCGCCTCGGTCACCGTTTCGGTGGCGGGGCCACCGTTGCTGCCGTTGTACTTGATACCGAAATCGCCGTCCGGCCCGCCGGGGTTATGGCTGGCAGACAAGATGATGCCGCCGTAAGTCTTATATTTGCGGATGATGCAGGAGGCCGCCGGTGTGGAGAGTATCCCGCCTTGACCGACCAGCACGCGACCGAACCCATTGGCCGCCGCCATTTTCAAAATGATCTGGATCGCCTCGCGGTTGTAATAGCGGCCGTCACCGCCCAACACCAGCGTCGCACCTGCCGGTGCCGCAATGGAGTCGAATATAGACTGGACAAAATTCTCCAAATAGTGCGCCTGCTTGAATGACGGGACGCGTTTGCGCAGACCTGAAGTACCGGGTTTCTGATCGTCGAACGGGAGCGTGGAAATTGTCCGGATTTGCATCATAAACCTCGCTGTCTCATTAAATTTCCCGCAATCTCTGCTGACTATTCCAGCGCCTTCATCGCATGATATTCAGAAAACACCCCCAGCGACACGCTCCGATTTACTTCGGTCAGCCCGGCAGCACGCATGGTCGCAACCACTTGTTCGGGAGGCACACAAGCTTCGATGCTGTCCCAATAATATCGCCAGATAATCTCGGTCATTTTCTTTTTGGAGACAAAGCGGCTCAGCAAGGGAATCACGCCTCGCATATAAGTCTTGAGCAGCCACTTGCCCAACGCGCTTTCCGCCTGAGTGATTTCCAGAACACATACACGCCCGCCGGGTTTCAGTACCCGCTCAAACTCCGAGAATGCTTTGCCCAAATCTCCGATGTGGCGCAGCGCATAGCCCATACTCAGAAAATCGAAATGATTGTCGGGGAAAGGCAACGACTCGGCTCTTCCCTCCGACAGCACGACGCCTTCCGGTAATTTGCTGGAGGCCATCATGCCGCTGCTGGGATCCACACCGGTCACCAGTTTTGGATCGCCAGTCAATATGCATTCCTGGGCGGCAACCAGCCCGGTTCCCACGCCGACATCAAGAACCTTCATGCCGGGTTTCAGTCCTGCACGCACCAATGCTCCACGCCGGTACATCGGGCCGGTATTCAACGCCATCATTCTTTCGATGCGGTCGTAATCGGGCGCAGTATCGTCGAATATTTTCTTCAGGAAGGCCTGGCGATCCTGCTCTGTTTGATAATAGTCAGTGAGCGGGCCATGCGGGACACTGACAGCTGACAAATCGGGTTCGGACACGGTTTTCATACACGAATCGTGGAGTCATTTCAGATGCCACATGTTAGCACCAACAGCATTGTTCATGGCTTATTTTGTTCCGCCATTCCGCGCCTTCCCTTCAATTTACCTGAAACATTCAGTGCGTCAGTAAATCAGTTTCTGTTAAAATCGGCAAAGTCAGTCTCAGAAAAATTTGCTTTCAGGAAGAAATCCTTTGCAACCACTCCAGTTAAGCGCATACACCCTGGTTACCCCTTTGGGAGCCGGTTTGAACGCCACGTTTGCGGCTTTGCGCGACGGGCGGTCCGGCCTGAAAAAATGTGATTTTCTCGATGTCGATCTGGACACCTACACAGGACGTGTCGCCAAACTCGAGGATAAACCCGTGCGTGCCGATCTCGCATCCTACGACTGCCGCAATAATCGCCTCGCTCAACTGGGTATTGAGCAGGACGGGTTTGCTGCTGCTGTCGCCTCGGCGCGTGAGCGCTACGGGCGTGATCGCATCGGCGTGTTTTTGGGCACCAGCACCTCAGGCATACTGGATACCGAACTTGCCTATCGGCAGCGTGATCCGGAAACCGGCTCGCTACCGGCTAACTTCAACTATGCGGGATCGCATAGCTGTTACTCGGTGGCAGACTTTGTCCAGAAGTCGCTCGATCTTGCCGGGCCTGCCATGGTCGTCTCCACCGCGTGCTCTTCTTCCGCCAAAGTGTTTGGCAATGCCGCGCGCATGATCCAGATCGGCTTGTGCGATGCCGCCGTCGTCGGCGGTGTCGATTCACTGTGCCTGACCACGCTTTACGGCTTCAATTCTCTGGGGCTGGTCTCCAGTCACGCCTGCCGCCCTTATGATGCCGACCGGGACGGGATTTCAATCGGCGAAGCTGCCGGCTTCGTGCTGCTGGAAAAAATCACCGCCCGGCCCGATCCCGATACCATTCTATTGCTCGGTGTGGGTGAGAGCAGCGACGCATACCATATGTCCAGCCCGCACCCGGAAGGCGCGGGCGCTAGGCGCGCGATACAGGACGCGCTTGCTGACGCGAACCTGAAGCCGTCCGACATCGACTACATCAACCTGCACGGCACCGGCACCAAAGCCAACGATGCGGCAGAGGATCAGGCAGTATTCAATACGTTCGGCGGCGATGTCCCGTGCAGCTCCACCAAGGGCGCAACCGGCCATCTGCTGGGTGCCGCAGGCGTCTCCGAGGCGATCATCTCCGCGCTGTGTATCCGGAATGGATTCATGCCCGGCGGACTGAACACGCAACAGATTGACCCGGCATTGCATGTGCAATATTTGCTGCAAAACAGGCAACAAACAGTCAATCGCGTGTTAACGAATTCGCTGGGATTCGGCGGCAGCAATTGCAGCCTGATATTGGGAAGGGCGGGATAGTGAAGGTTTACGTCGAGGGAGTAGGAATTGTCGGACCGGGCTTGAACGGCTGGCAGGCGAGCCAGCCGATTTTGGCCGGCACCACCCCCTACGCTGAATCGGCGGTTGTGATTCCGCCCAACAACATGCTGCCCTCTGCCGAACGTCGCCGCACGGGGATGCCGGTCAAAATCGCACTGGCCGTCGGCAGCGAAGCCATAGCGCACGCGCAACGCAATGCCGCCGACTTGCCCTCCATATTCGCCTCATCCGCCGGAGACGGCGACAACATGCACAACATTTTCGACATGCTGGCCAACAACGGACACGAAGTTTCGCCGACGCGCTTTCACAACTCGGTGCACAACGCACCTTCCGGCTACTGGTCGATCGCGACCAAGTCCATGGCATCCTCCACCAGTCTGGCCAGCTACGACGAGAGTTTTGTCGCCGGCCTTATAGAAGCATCCGCACAAGTGCTATCCAAAGAAGATGCCGTCGTACTCATCTCATACGACACCCCTTACCCGATACCCCTGCATGAGACCCGCCCGATCAGCGCAGCCTTCGGCGTTGCGCTGGTACTAACGCGGAACAAGAGCGGACGCAGCCTGGCCATGCTGAATATCGACATCCATCACCAGCGCAAATCCTGCTCACCGATTGACATTGCGCCCCTTGAGGCGTTGCGCGTGACCTCTCCCGCAGCGCGCAGTCTGCCGCTGCTGGCCGCACTGGCCAGCCGTACCACCGCTACTCTGTGCTTCGAGTACGTCGCTGGCAACCAACTGGGCATCACTGTCCAGCCCTGCTAGGCACAACCAGCCATGCTTATTAATGCCGCAGAAATCCGGAAACTGATCCCCCACTCCGGCGACATGTGCCTGCTGTCCGGCGTGACGCAATGGGATGCAACGCATATTTCCTGCACCGCCGCCAGCCACCGCAACGCAAACAATCCGCTGGCCCGCAACGGCAAGGTCTACGCGCTGACCGGCATCGAATTCGCCGCGCAGGCGATGGCCGTGCATGGCGGCCTGACCGGGCAGGTCGGCCAGCGGCCACGCGCCGGATTCCTCGTTAACGTTCGCGATGTAAAAACACGGGTGACATGCCTCAGCGACTTTGCAGAAGACCTGCAGATCGACGCGGAACAATTGATGTCCGGCGGCACCAGCGTAACCTATTCGTTCCGAATCCATGCAGGCGCGCAGGAACTGCTAAGCGGCCGCGCGATGGTGGTGCTGGATGCGGAGGCGCTGGCATGAAGCGCGCACTGGTCACCGGCGGCAGCGGCGCAATCGGCTCGGCCATCTGCCGCCAACTGGCCAAAGACGGCTGCGCAGTGATCGTGCATGCCAACAGCAACCTCGCACAGGCGCAACAGATCGCGGAAGAAATCACAGCCGCCGGCGGTTCTGCCAAAGCAGTGGCCTTCGACATCACCAACGCGGATGCTACCAAAAATGCGCTGGATGAAATCCTCACCGACGGCGCGATCCAGATACTGGTGAACAACGCGGGCATCCACGACGATGCCGTGATGCCCGGCATGAAACCCGAGCAATGGTCGCGCGTGATCGACGTATCGCTGAACGGATTCTTCAACGTCACCCAGCCGCTGCTGATGCCGATGATCGGCAAGCGCTGGGGACGCATCATCAACATGTCCTCGCTGGCGGCAGTTACCGGCAACCGCGGTCAGGCCAACTACGCTGCGGCCAAAGCGGGCCTGCACGGCGCGACCAAATCACTGGCGCTCGAAGTCGCCAGCCGCGGCATCACCGTCAACGTCGTCGCCCCCGGCATCATCGTCTCACCGATGATCGAAACCGCCTTCCCCAAAGAAGCCATCAACAGCATGGTGCCGATGAAACGCGCCGGCAAACCGGAAGAAGTCGCCGATCTGGTCGCCTTCCTCGCTTCTGATCGCTCTGCCTACATCTCCGGGCAGATCATCTCGATCAACGGCGCAATGGCCTGATCACAGCCGCAACACTACAGTGATTTTTGGCAGGGCGTGCTGCACGCGCAACGTTTGATACATCCAAGTGCCGTGAAGGTCTAATTGGCGGAACGACAGCACCTCGGCCTTTGCGGAAGTGCCGCGTACTCAGAAGGAATGTCGGCTCTGCCTAGGTTAGCTGACGTGACTGGATTTGCATCTCACTTACGCACCGTTCCCATAGCGGTCTATAGAAATATTCTCGATGGGATCAAAACGCTACGTCCGCTTTGCTAAGCGCGGATGCGTACTATCGACACATAACGGACAGCCAGCCATTTAATTTTGCTTTCGCAAAGCAGACTCTCGCAGATTTCCACAACATGCCCTGAGCACATATTATGACTTCGCAAAAGCTGCCATCCAACTTCCGAGGTATGTTCGGACATACAGATAATCTGTGATTGCTATAGTGCTGTTGTTATTAGCATCAAGGGATGAAGAAGTTTTTCCAAATATATATTGGACACGCTTCCTATCCGCCTTCATTACCAAGAGGGCAACAAACTATCGCCTTCTACCTTGAGTGCAATTTCATCACCCCTTACACCAAGTTGAGGAGATACTAAATATGACACTTGTTTACTGTCGGCGCTGAAATCGAGCATAAGAATATTTCCTGCGTCGTAACTCATTCGTTCTTTCCCATCAATAATCACAGCCCACTTTCGTTCCCCAATTTTTGCCGCATAGGCTATATGCTCACTATCAGGACTGAACTTGAGATAATCTCCAATACCCTTGTAATGTTTACCTTCTTGCCCATCAATAACTACAAAATATTCCATGCTCCTGTTGGGACCGGTATCTTGCCCAGTTCCTGCTATATACGCAAACCTCTTGCTGTCAGGGCTAAAAGCCATATATCGCGTATCAACGGAAACATAGCGTTTCCCTACTTGTCCATCCACCACTGCGGAATCACCATAAGGATTATCTGCCCTGATTACGAATCCTAGACGCTTACTATCAGGACTAAACAGTGGGCTACTTAATATATGAGGGTATGGTGTACCTTTCGCACCATTAACAACCACATAAGACGGCCCTGCTGCACTGTAATGCGAAGCCACATAAGCAAACGACGTGCTGTCAGGACTAAATTGGAGTCCAAATGCCTTTCTTATCCCATCATACTCGGACGTACTAAAGTCTTCGAAATATTCGCCGCCATTACCATTATTGTCATTTAAATTGAGGTGCATTTCCTCAAGGTCACTGACAAATACTTCGTGCCCACCCTTTGCCAAATATGCCAATCTCTTGCTATCCGGACTGAAGATAAAAGAATCAATAGGTTTGTCATGTGGGTCTGAATTAAAACGATGAGTACCTTTCTTTCCATCCACGACAACAACCATCTGCCCATACTCACCTTCTTCGTCAACAGCATCAGGCTTACCGTCAGCCCATGTCAAATAGACCTCATGGCGTCCATCCGGGCTTACGGTATATTCGCTTACCATTTCGGGAATATTCTCGCTTGTGGATTGCTCAGAAACTTGAATATCCGCTGAAGACTGCGTTGCATTGTCCGAATCAGTTTTGGATGTGGTTGTGGATTCAGGGGCTTTGCCAGTTGCAGGAGAAGATGAAGCAGAGAATTCTGTGGTCGTCGCTTGGGTAGGGGAATTGCTCGTTTTTTCTCTCCCGCCACAAGCACTAAGAATGAAGCTTGATACGATGATCAACAAAGCCAGCCTACGGCTATTAAGTGTAATATGCATTTCTACCCCCCCCTTTTTTTTCTTTGCGGAAACCTCAGGGCCAGACCATGGTTTCCCTAATGCACCATTGCCAGCTTTTATGTAATGTAAAAAGCTATATAAAATGTCCGCACTTGGAACGAATCCCCTGTCTATACTCATATTCATTGCAGCAAAGCAGCCGCTCGCCAACGACTGCAAATGGCCGGTTGCTGCCGTCAGATAGTCTACTCGCTAACGACTGCATCTGGCACGAATGCGACCTTGGTTATTGTTCCCGATAGCGGTCATTCTATGTGATTCGTGTGTCTAGGCAAATGTCTGTCAATGAATGTTTCCGCAGAGCCGCGACCAGTACTCCTGGCGCGGCTTTGCTACTTTCAAATTTCAATCTGCTCAGCAATCTCCAACGCATCGTCTACTTCTATCCCCAGGTAGCGTACCGTACTTTCCAGTTTTGTATGCCCGAGGAGCAACTGAACAGCTCTCAGGTTTTTAGTGTGGCGATAAATTATCGTTACCTTGGTCCGGCGCATCGTGTGTGTCCCATAGTTGGTGGTATCAAGCCCGATCTCGCTAACCCATCGATGCACAATACGTGCATATTGTCGGGTGGATATATGGTCTGACCTGTGAACTCGGCTAGGGAAGAGATAATCATCCATCTTCATCTTTGCAGCTTGAATCCATTTTTCAAGGGACTCTCGCGTTTGTGCGGTTATCTCAAACTGAACCGGGCGATGTGTCTTTTGCTGAACCACAATTGCACGGGCTGCCACATTAGAGCCATGAGTCACGTCCTTGACAGTTAATTTAACAAGGTCACATCCTCGCAACTTGCTATCAATTGCCAAGTTGAATAATGCAAGATCCCTGATGCGCTTCGACAATTGAAGTCGGACTCGGATCGCCCAGATATCTTTTAGCTTGAGTGGGGCCTTTTGACCTACTGGCCTTCCTTTATTCCATGGTTCGGAATGATTGTGTACATGATCGGCTTCCATGATGAGCTCCTTATAAAGTAAAGGGACTCAAACTGTGCGCCTTACCGAGGTCGCTGACTACGAATTACAATCATCACGTATTCCCAACACCGGACGTTCGCATGGCATTACAGCCGACGTCCAGAGGCAGCTTTGTGGAATAATGACGCAAGACGGATTTGTGCCATTTTCGGACGGGCGCGGTGTAAAATATCTAGCAAGAAAGCGGACAGTCGTGTCCGGCAACAAGGGGCCACAAGCGGATGTTTGTTGTGCCGCAAATTCTTTAGCTTTGTGTTTATGCGGTCGACCATCAATCGGGTAGTTTATCAAACAACCTTGGAGCCATTTGTGCAGCGAATTCCTTGAATAAGCGCACCGGACGTGAAATATGCCGGTTACCTAGATGGACGATTGAAACATCGACCGGGGCGAAATGCCACTTCGCCATTACTTCGACTAGCTTTCCTTCCTTCAATAATGATGGTGCGACAATAGGTGGTAGGTCTCCAATACCTGCTTCGGAAACCAAAGCTGTGGCCAAGCCCGCATAATCATTCATCGCGATATAGGGATTGAACGTAATCGATTCTTTCCGCCCACCGTTTGTGAACGTCCAGGCGTTTATCTCATTCCAGTACGAAAATGCCAGAAGTCGACAATTCAATAGATCATTCGGCTCCCTGGGCGCTTTAATGCTTGCAATATATTTGGGGCTAGCGACCAATTGATGTCGATAGCGAAGTATCCTTTTTGCGACCAGAGCGGAGTCTTTCAAGGGGCCCACGCGGAAGGCGAGATCAATCCTTTCAGCGATGAGATCGACAAGCCGATCCGTAACAAAAGCATGCACACTCACTTTAGGATATGACGCCTGGAATGCCGTCACCAGGGGCGAAAGTACACTGTCTGCGATGTTAGGTGGTGCAGATAGACGCAGCGTCCCTTTAACTTCTGTGAGCTTATTCGACACCAGGCTGTCGATGGCCTCACTGACTTCAACACTTTTCTGTGCATGTTCCAGAACTTCCGCCCCGGAATCGGTTAGGCGCAATTGTCGCGTTGAGCGTTCCAGCAACCGCACTCCAAGCTGATCTTCCAGTTCCGCGACTTTACGGCTGACTGTCGAAGTCGGCATCCCCAACCGGCGTGCCGCTTCCGAGAAACTTTTGGCTTCAACCACTTTGGCAAAGATCAGGAGTGCATTTAGATCGGACATTGATTTACCCATATTTGAGAAAGTAATTCCCAAAAATACCATCTAATCCCATTTTTGAAAAGCTATTACAGTATCGATGCGTCACCGAAAACTTAATTTACTAAAGGAGAAAGATTATGAAAACACTAAGCAATGCTATTGTTGCCGCAGCTTTGGTTTCTGGAGCAGGTTCTGCTGTGGCAGCTCAGGATTTTGATCGCACGAAAATCGAGGCGATTCTATCCACCTATGAGAAGGCTCTGAATGAATCAAGTGCTGATACTGTGATGACACTTTATGCCAATGATGGAGTATTCATGCCGCAACATAGTTTACCCAATGTTGGCAAAAATGCGGTCCGTGCGGCTTACAGTCATGTATTTCAGGCCATCAAACTAAACATCAAGTTCACTATAGATGAAATCCTGCAGGTTTCTCCGGAGTGGGCCATTGCCAGAACCAGGTCCGCTGGCTTTGTGACGGTCAATGCAACTGGTGATAAAGGTCCCGAAGCCAATCAAGAGCTATTCGTTTTCCAGAAACAAGAAAGCGGAGAATGGAAGATTGCCCGGTACATCTTTTCAACCACCAACCCACCACGTCAGTAAATGTAATGTCTATCTTTTGTTAGTGAACCAAGGAGAATAACCATGTCAAGCAAGGAAATCATTACAGTAGTAGGCGCAACAGGCTCGCAAGGAGGTGGTTTGGTGCGAGCAATTCTGGCCGATCGCGATAGCCATTTTTCTGTCAGGGCAGTCACTCGCAATCCGGATTCTGAGAAAGCGCAGGCGCTGGCAAAGTTGGGTGTTGAAGTAGTGGCGGGTGATGCTGATGATCCAGCCAGCCTTGAAAAAGCATTTGCCGGATCGCATGGAGTTTTCTGTGTAACTAATTTTTGGGAGAACTTCTCGGTAGACCGCGAAATGGCACAAGCTGCCGCTATGGCCAGGGCGACACGCAAAGCTGGAGTCAAACACGTAATCTGGTCTACGCTTGAAGATACGACAAAACGTGTTCCAATCAGTGATACTCGACTTCCAACTCTACAGGGAAAATATAAAGTACCGCATTTCGATTCCAAGGGTATGGTTGACCATGTGTTCGCAGAAGAAGCTGCGCCGACAACCTTTTTGCTTCCTGCTTTCTATTGGGAAAACTTCATTTATTTCGGAATGGGTCCTCGAAAAGGTGAAAATGGAGAATATATGCTTTCCTTGCCGCTTGGCGGAGTAAAGCTGCCGGGAATTGCAGCACAGGATATAGGCGCTTGTGCCTACGGTGTGTTCCGTAAAGGCACTGGAACTGTTGGGCAGCGCATCGGCATTTCGGGGGATGTACTTTCTGGTACCGAAATGGCATCAAAAATGTCCCATGCTCTGGGACACAAGATCGGATTTTTCGATGTGCCATTTGATGTTTATCGCGGGCTGGGTTTTCCCGGAGCAGAGGATCTTGGCAATATGTTTCAGTACCAGGCGATACTAGGTGATGAATTCATTAAAAACCGCGACCCCTCAGTTGCCCGATCGCTGAATCCAGACTTGCTTTCGTTTGATGACTGGCTGGCAAAGAACAAGGAACGCATTGCGTTGGGGTGACTACATTACATAGGAATTAAAGGGGCCCCTTTAATTTTCCGGCTGATTATTTTTTTGTTGATTACCTCAGGGCTTCTTGGGGGTGGTTAGAGAGCGGGGGCTTAGGCTCCCGTTTTCAATCCTGCTTGGGGTTGTGCGAAGGGTACGCTGTGGGTTATTCAGAGAAATTAGTCCTACTGAATTGATTGCTTGATAGCGGACGTTCGTCAAGGACAGCAAAGTGTCGATAGTACGCATCCGCGCTTAGCAAAGCGGACGTAGCGTTTTGATCCCATCGAGAATATTTCTATAGACCGCTATGGGAACGGTGCGTAAGTGAGATGCAAATCCAGTCACGTCAGCTAACCTAGGCAGAGCCGACATTCCTTCTGAGTACGCGGCACTTCCGCAAAGGCCGAGGAACAGACCTTCATTGAGATCGCATAAAAAACCGGGAAATAAGCCGGTTACCTTATATCATCTCAAGCCTGAACTGCTTCTCCGATCTACCGAGGGTGTCCGGGGAGTACTCTACAAAACCTGTTCATTTCGACCTGAAGATAATTTCCCTCATTCGTTCCAGTCTGGGTGACACCACCGGCACGGTTAGCATGGTGCTGGCAACGGCCATCAGGAGTAGCGCGGTAAATGTCTCGCTGGTGATGATCTGTTTATCGAGCAACACGTTGGCAAAGATGATCATGATCAACGCCTTGGTTTGCAGCAGCCAGCCGATCAGCGAGGCCTCGCCCGGTTGCCATTTGAGTATCTTTCCGGCGAGGTGAGTGCCAAGCAATTTTCCCGAGACCGAGGCGATCAGTAACACACCTGCGGCGATGAACACCGCAGTGCCGCCCATCGCCCAATTGGTGCGCAGACCGGTGCTGAGGAAGAACACCGGCATGATGACCAGCAGCACATGGTGGCGCAGCATGTCCATCTGCTTCTGGTCGAACCAGTCTCCGTCCATGATCGCTCCCGCGAGGAAAGCGCCCACCATGAAATGCAGCCCTGCCCAATCGGCACCCAGGCCGCACACAGCCAGCCATATCAGCCCGACATACCAGCGATCTTTTCCCGTCAGGCGCTTCATCAGTTTGCGGAAGAAATAACCGGTCACGGCAAAGGCCAGCAGGAAGCCGATTTGTTTCCCCACCCGCTCCCAATCCATCAGGATCAGCGCGAGCACACCCCATATCGCGATGTCATCCATGCTGGCATAACGCAGGATGCGCTGGCCGATGGGCTGGCGCAGTATTTCCAACTTTTCCATGAACAGGATCAGAATGGGCAGCGCGGTCACGGCACAGGCCATGCCGACACCCATGACGAATTGCCATGCCATCCCTTTTGTGCCGATCCATCCGTCATACATCAGTATTCCCGCAGCGGCGATGCCGCCGAACAGCAGCGGCGTTCCCAATGCCAACCCGGCGGTAATGCCACTTTCTATGCGGTGTTCCCATACTTTGCGCAGGTCGAGTTCAATACCGGCGATCCAGACGAAGACCATCACCGCCCACCACGCGATACCGTTCAATAGCTGGATAACCTGCGGCGAAAAAACGAAGGTGTAGTAATCCGGGAACACCGCCCCCAGCACACCGGGGCCGAGCAGAATGCCGGTGATGATCTGAACAACCACCAACGGCGCGTAATATTCGGTCTTGCCCACCCGCCAGATCAGGTATGGGATGGTAAAGATCAGCGTCATCGCGACCAGAAATATTTCCGTGGTGCTCATGTGCATGGATTAACTTCCTGCCATTCGCCGCCACAGCAACAGCGGTAACCGCAACAAAAATCCGCACATCAACCGGATGTGCATCCAGGTCAGCAGCGCGTTGTCGCGCAGGTATTTGAAATGCGATACGCCACCCTCCTCGGCGCTGAAGTAGCGCACCGGCGAATCAATGTTGATCGGCTTTACGCCATGCCAGCACAGGCGCACTGCAACTTCCGGGTCGAAGTCGAAGCGCCGCATCCAAGGGCTGCGCTCCATGATCCGGCGCAGCGGCTTGACCGGATACACGCGAAAGCCGAACAACGAATCACCTATCCCCGCGCCCAGTGTTTCCAGATTGGCCCACCAGTTGGAGACCTTGCGGCCGTTCACACGCAAGGCAGGTGCGCTTGCATCGAACACGGGCTTGCCCAACACGACCGCTTCAGGATTTTTTTGCGATACGGCCATGAATGCCGGGATCATGTCGGCGGGATGCTGGCCGTCCGCATCCATCGTCAATATATTCGTGTAGCCCGCTGTTGCCGCCTGTTGCAGCCCGTGCAGCACGGCCGCACCCTTGCCCTGATTGTGCGGCAGGATGAAAACCTTGAGTGCTTGGGTGGTTGCCGCGAGGGCTTGCAGGGTTTCTGCCGTGCCGTCGGTACTGCCGTCCACTACCACCCACACCGGTTGCCAGACGGCCAGCGCATTGCGCACGGTGTCCATCACCTTTGCACCGGTGTTGTAGGACGGGATGAGAACGAGATGGGATGCGGAAAACATGGGAATCCTGGTTGCGTATGTGTTATCGGTGATCGATTATTTTGCTTTGCGCCAGTTGCTCCCGATAATATTTTTCCAGGTCGTCAACAAATTTTTTCGTATCGTCTACCGCTTCGAACCGCTCGCCCAGGGTAACTTTGTAGACCAGCGGAAATTTGGGTTTTTTCAGTAATGGCCAGCCTTTGCCGAGGAAGGGTGTGTTGGATTCGATGAATACCGTTTGTACCGGCACGCCAGACTTGCGCGCGATCAATGCAAACGCGCTTTTGAATTTGTTAACCGGCTGGGCTATCGTGCGGGTTCCTTCAGGGAAGATCAGCAACTGACTGCCGTCTTTCAATTCCGCAACCGATCTGCGCACCATGTTGCCGGTGGAATCGTTGCGGATATAACCCGCCAACCGCGCTCCGCCGCCGAACAGGATGTTGTCCTGAATGTCTGCCTTCATGATGCAAACGATATTGGTCAGACGCGAGCCGATCAACACGACATCGATCACGCTGGGATGATTGGGGGCGATAATGACCGCTTCGCCATTGGAGAGGGCATCCAACGCTGACAGGTCGCACTTCACCAGCCCGCTCGCCTGAATCAGGGCGATATACGGACGGAATATTCCGGTCATGATGAGCCGCCCCAGCCGCACGCCTATATGTCGCGGCAACAAAGGGTATAACACCGCCCCAACCAAGGTATAGGTCAAACCTGCCGCGCCAAAAAGAAAAAGGGAGCCAAACAGTACGATGTATTCGTATAGTGAGCGCAAGCCCGCAATTGCTCTCTCGAAACCATAAGTTACCGCGTTAGTCATAACTGGTCACCAGCTCAATCCGGATTGACAATCCAGGCATATCCCATTAATCCAGCTCATCCGTATCCACTCTGACTGAAGATTCCGAAAATATCCATGTAATCGCAAACCCGGTTGTGGCGAATTGCTTTTTTTTCACCAGCGGACTGGCTTCAAATGCGGCGCCGCGCAACGTATCCCACTTCACGAATCCGCTCACCCAAAAAGTCGGAAAGCGCTTGGTCAGCGCGGCGACAAACTGGGTGCCTGCGTATCCCCCCGATGCGCTGTAGGCGGGTCGGTCTATGCGCGAATAGGCAGAATCGACCCCGTAAAAATACTCGCTATATCTGCGGTCGGTGTAAATCGGGCCGACCGCCATGCCGAGATTCCATCCCGTCTGATCGAACATATCCTGCACGTCCAGATTCACCTGCGGATGAAACAACCAGCCTACCCCGTTCAAATAAGTGAAATCGCTGCCGACGACATAACGCACTGGCAGGCGTAACTCAAGTTGCGCCCGCCCCGACTTTGTTTCGTGCAGCCTGACGTTCACTGCGGGTCCGATTTCAAGTGTGGGGTCAAGATCCGGCATGCCCTGCCTTGCGCCGTTGTTGGTTACGGGTACCGAGCCATTTACGCTCACGTCCAGTTCGGCTCTTTCACCGTCATAGAGCATTCCGCGCACCCGATGGCGGTCAACCTTCAGGATTTCGCCACGATAAATCAGATAGGGCATCGGCAAGATGTATCTCTGGCGCTCGTCCGAGCCGCGATAGTGGGGGAAATCGATAAACGCACCGCCAGCTCCAAACTCCCAAAGGGGCGCCTGTGAAGCCTCTGCCGCTATAACCATACACATCAAAGCAGTAGCAGCCAAGCCTTTTTCAATGATCACTGCACGCTGCTCCAGCATACCGCTTCTATCTCGACCAGCAGATCGGTGCGGCATATGTCGGCCTGCAGTACCACGAGCTCCGACATGTGTCCGTATTCTTCCCTGACGATGTCCATCACAACAGGTATATCCCGCTCATGCCGCACATAGACTTTTAGCGCCAGGTCCTTGGCAAAATCCACGGCAGGAAAACCTTTCAGAACGGCTTGCTCGATCACCGCGCGAATATTGGCCAGCGTTTCCCTGGTTTGCATACTCACAGAATCGTGATGGACCGTTTCATGTCCGATGATGCTGGCCGTACCCGAGACGAACAAGACCCTGGGATTGTCCCTGAATGCCATTGTTGCCCTTGAGAAGGTCGGGCTGCGCGGACCGTATTGTTTCGGGTAGCTGTATGCGCTTATCTGGCGGGGATTTTCAATTTGCAGCCCTGCCGAACGGGCGGCAATAAAATATATCACCAGCGGTCCGCCGTAACTGCCCAATGCGCAAGCGGCAGGCGAATCCTCTACATTTTTGTGGCCGCGCACAAACGCCTCATGCCGTCCCACGCTAAAGCTTCTGTATCGCTCCAAACCATCCTCGACGGAATTAATCCAGGGGAAATAATTCCACACCCGAATCAGATTCGGATATTCGCTGCGCTGCAAAAAATCGAAGATGGATGTGAAAGCTCGTTGAGCCGCGCTACTCAGATTTTCTGCACCACCAAGCTGAATCGACATGCTGCCGAAAAAAATATCTTCATTGACTGCACCGGTCATCAAGCCTTCCCGATATTTGGTAACTGGCTTTTCGGTAACCCAAACTTCGTAGGAAGTCCCGCTGCCAAAGACGGGCATATCGACCCATAATACCGGATGGCCTGTTGCTGTGACAGCCACAGGATCAGCGCCATAACCGATCACACAGGCCACGCAATCAGCGTGTTGCTGCAAATATGCCTCAACCTTATCCATAGACAGGTATTTGAGTGTGACCAATCTGGCGCTCACAAGAGTATCGCTTTCGCTCATGGCGCTGTTACTTCGAAAGCCACATTCCTGATTGAATTTTTGCGCTTGCGCCAGGCTTTGTAAGTCTTGCCCATCATCTTGATACTCATCAGGTAATAAATAACCTTGAAAATCTGCAACCTGAACCAGATAGGCGTATCGCGATACAAATCTCCCGCCAATACTGACAACAAAGTTTCCTGTAGGCGGAATTTATTGCTCGGTTGCATGAACATATTCCGCATCGCGGGCGTAGTCATACGGTAGATGATCCAGGAAAAAATCTCCAGCCCGTGACGCGATGTTTTTTCAAATTTCTTCAGGATACTGCCTGCCATCGCCGGATTTTTCAAACACTTATCAACAACATCGGCACCGGAAAACCCGCTGTTCATGGCAAGAAGCACCCCCGAAGAAAATACCGGATCAATGAATGCGAAAGCATCCCCGATCATAATGTGCCGGGATCCTGAACAGCGCTCCGATGAATATGAAAAATTTCCTGTGGCAGTCACAGGGGAGGACAGTTTGGCCGACTGCAAACGCGCGGCCAGTTGCGGGCAAAGCGCAATTGTGTCGAAAAAGAACCGCTCCATATCCGTTTTGCGGGACTTCATGTAATAAGGCCAGCAAACAACTCCCACGCTCACCGAGCCGTCCCGTAACGGGATATACCAAAACCAACCATGCTCAAACCAGAACAAGGAGATATTTCCTTCCTGCATCCCCGCACGCCTTTCGGCTCCCGTAAAATGGGCAAAAACCGATGCGCTGGCATGCTTCCTGTTGCGCTGCTTAATTCCAAATTGATTGGCCAGCAGCGTGTCTCGTCCCGATGCGTCCACCACAAATCGCGGACGCCACTCGTTGATCTGCCCGTCCTCCATTTTCGAAACTACGAATGCCCTATCTCCCTCCGGGAATTCGATTTTTTTGACTTCGCAGCCCTCATGGGCGCGAGCCCCTTTGGCAACGGCATTCTTGAAGAGGATGTCATCCAGCTCGGAACGACGAACCTCATAGGCATACGGAAATGATTTGTCCAAAGCATCCCCAAATTCAAAAAAACTTGTCTCATCATGCTCTGGCGAGACAAACTCCGCTCCGTACTTGAGCATACCTATGGACGCTATCTGACCATCAACACCAAGACGCTCAAACAGGGGAAGATTCATCGGCAACAAGGACTCGCCAATATGGAATCGAGGGTGATGGGACTTCTCCAGGACAACAACATCGTAGCCGCGCTCCGCCAGCAAAGTCGAAATGGTCGATCCGGCAGGGCCGCCACCAATCACCAGTACATCAGGGGAATATCCAGCTTCCGGTTTAACGGGGATTGCGTTGTGCTCCATCATTGCTTTTGAGTCAAAAATAATGGGCAAATTATAGCATATCTGCCTCCCGAATTAGCACCATGGCCACGATCTAATAACAGACCAGCAGCGGCGTTCTATTGCAATCGAGCGTTCCGTTTCCTCAATTATTTCAAGTCGAATAACAGAACCTCCGTGTCGCATGAGGCAGCCAGATTGACGCTTTTCTCACCGGTAAACATCAAAGCATCGCCCGCCGATATTGCGTATTCATTGGCTTTCAGGCTGCCGCGCGCGACGTGCAAATAAACTTTTCGCCCCGGTTCAATCTGAAAGTTTAATTTTTCATCATTATTCAAACGAGTAACAAATATGCGCGCATCCTGATGAATAACCAGGGAGCCTTCCGACTCGTCGCGTGATGCCAACAGACACCATCGACTTTGCTTGTCTTGCAGCGGAAATTTTTTCTGCCTGTAGCCGGGTGTTAGATTGTGTCTATCCGGCATGATCCATATTTGCAACAGATGCACCGCCTCGTCGGATGAAGGATTAACTTCACTATGCTGCACGCCTGTGCCGGCACTCATCACCTGAACCTCACCATAAGCAATGTCCCCGACATGCCCCATGTTGTCACCGTGACGCAAGGTTCCACTCAGCACATATGTCAGGATTTCCATGTCACGATGACCGTGGTGGCCGAATCCCGTTCCGGGTTGGACAATATCCTCATTAATCACCCGCAGCGGGCCAAAATGAACGTGATCGGGATCGCTGTATTTGGCAAAAGAAAAACTATGCCAACTCTCCAGCCAGCCGTGATGCGCATATCCGCGCTCGGATGATTTCCTCAATGTAATCAAACTATACCACCATGCATTTGCAACACCTTGATCATTGCTGATAATTTATCCATCGTTTCCTGATATTCCGCCGCCATATCCGAGTCTGCAACAATGCCACCTCCCGCCCAGCAACGAATCCGGCCATTCGCATATACCATAGTCCGAATCACGATATTGCTATCCATGTTACCGTCAAACCCAACATAGCCTATCGCTCCACAATATATACCGCGACGAGTGGGTTCAAGTTGCTCAATTATTTGCATTGCGCGCTGCTTCGGTGCTCCCGTAACTGAGCCACCGGGAAAACAGTCGCGTAACAGATCCAGTGCATCTCTCTTTTCTGCCAGCCTTCCTGTAACCGTACTGATCAAATGATGCACATTGGAAAAACTTTCCACTTCAAATAATTTCGGCACACAAACCGTTCCAGGAACGCAGTTCTTTCCAATGTCATTGCGCATTAAATCCACAATCATCAGATTTTCCGCCCGATCTTTTGTGTGATAGCGAAGCTCTTCGGCCAATTCTCTGTCCAGTTGCACATCACTACTCCGCGCACGGGTGCCCTTGATTGGTTTGGTTTCAACCACCCCATTTCGGACTTGCAAAAATCGTTCGGGTGATGCGCATAGAATCTGCAAATTCGGCAGATTTAAGAAAGCTGAATAGGGTGCCGGACTTATGCTGCGAAGCTCATAGTAAGCGCCAAGCGCGCTGCCTGTCGCAGTTGCGCTGAAACATTGCGCAAGATTTACTTGGTAACAGTCCCCGCATTTTAGATAGTCCTGCACAACTCCAAACGCGTTAGCATAACTTTCAGGCGTAAAGTTGGACGCAATCTTGCCATGCACTTTGAAGTTGCCCTTGAAAATTGAGGGTGGAGATTTAAGTCGTTGCATTACCTCGTGCAATATATTCCCGGTGTCCTCAAAGCGCTGATGCGAGACCAATCGGGTGGTGTGCAGTTGATGATCCAGCACCAGTGCCCAGTCATAGAGTCCAATCGCCAGATCGGGCAGACGGCTCCCCTCTTTTCCGACCTCGTGCAGCGCATACATTTTTTGCGACAAATCATAACCCCAATACCCCAATACGCCGCCCGCGAAAGGAATATCTGGTATAGATTCAACACGCTCTTCCAGCGCTTCTCGAGCCCAAATAAAAGGATCCGCCAGAAAATTTTCTTCATTCTTCAGGAAGGTGCGCTGCGGCATGGCGGTAATAATGTCAAAACGTGCCATACCGCCGCTATCCAGCCAAACCGACCACGGTAGATCCTTCAGTGCTGCATAGTAATTGCGCGCCGCATCGGGTTGATATGGTAATTCAACACAATAAAAATTCATCACTTACTCTTGAATAATTGCCGCCAGTTCAAGTCAAATTGGTTCATCGCATCTTCTTGGCGAATCTTAGGCTCAATAACTTCGGGACTTCAGCTTAATCGCTGAGAGGGACTTTTACACTGTATAAATCACACCAAACTTCCGCATTTTCGATTATTTGTGAATTTTCAGGGGGTAATTAATTTACGCATACATGCTTCAGGATTACACAATAGAAAACTGCAACTGACTTTGCACTTTAACTGCTCTAAACGCGCCTTTAATCTCTACCGCTTGGTATAACGAACAGTGGTCTTGTTTTCACCGATCACGGTGAACTAACTTGCTATGCACACACAGCATTCTTGTAGTGTCACAACGTGATCGGCTTGATATCTCGCTCCCGCCACCCTCTGACAGGACTATCGCAGAATCAAATAGTTGCACAAACCCAAATTTTAGAGGGCACAAAGCCCATCACAAACTAACTGGTTTGTAATGAGTATAAAAACACACCAACATGGTGTTGGTTAAATAAAAAGGCGCACGCACCGGTTAGTGCGCCCAAAGTACAAGCCTACTGCGGTTAGCCCCTTACTGCCCTAAACAACAACTCGACATCAGGGGCTGCCCACAGCCGTACGCCTGCTTAGTTCGGCTTGCCAATCCCCGGTGTGGGAAATGGCCATGTTGCGGCCGGACGAACAGGAGCGGGAGCGGATGGTGTCGGCATAGCTGGACGAGCTACCGCTACCGGAGCCGGCTTTTTTGCAGCTGGCTTTTTTGCTACCGCTTTTTTCGCAGCTGGCTTCTTCGCTACTGCTTTTTTCGCAGCTGGCTTTTTAGCAGCGGCTTTCTTTGCTGCTGGCTTCTTCGCTACTGCTTTTTTCGCAGCTGGCTTTTTAGCAGCGGCTTTCTTTGCTGCTGGCTTCTTCGCTACCGCTTTTTTCGCAGCTGGCTTTTTAGCAGCGGCTTTCTTTGCTGCTGGCTTCTTCGCTACTGCTTTTTTCGCAGCTGGCTTTTTAGCAGCGGCTTTCTTTGCTGCTGGCTTCTTCGCTACTGCTTTTTTCGCAGCTGGCTTTTTAGCAGCGGCTTTCTTTGCTGCTGGCT
>Ga0224495_10000370_pt1 | contig 36434 bp, 40 predicted proteins | sample SF_Jul11_sed_USG_FD_168128 | JGI IMG/M metagenome (GOLD analysis project Ga0224495, IMG submission 168128) | Sediment microbial communities from San Francisco Bay, California, United States - SF_Jul11_sed_USGS_4_1 | ecosystem: Environmental > Aquatic > Marine > Sediment | place: USA: California... | reverse complement strand
CTATGCAGGCGGCTGAAGCGCTCAAGCTGCTTGCGGGAGTGGAACGCGGTCTGGGAGGCAGGCTGTTGACGATCAACGCGCTGGATATGCATCTCATGCAGAGCAGGTTGAGCAAAGACCCGGCCTGCCGCGCTTGCGGCGGCTCGCTGGTTGAGACGGTGTAGTAGGAACAGGTGCAGGTATCCAGATGGACGAATTGACGCATTTTTCAGACGCAGGGCGCGCGCGTATGGTGGATGTCTCGGAGAAATCGGACACCCGGCGTGTAGCGGTTGCCAGCGGCATCCTGCGCATGCAGCCCGCTACGCTGGAGCGCATCCGCGAAGGCAGGATCGCCAAGGGCGATGTGCTGACGGTGGCCGATGTCGGCGCAGTCATGGCGGCGAAGCGCACCTCCGACATGATCCCGATGTGCCACCCCGTCGCGTTGACCGGCGTCGAAGTCGAATTCAGCGAGATCACCGAGCCGGATGTCGGCGGTTGTGTCGGCATCCGGGTCGTTACCACGGCAAGGTGCACCGGCCAAACCGGTGTCGAAATGGAGGCGCTGTGTGGCGCAAGCACGGCACTGCTTACCATATATGACATGTGCAAGGCGATCGACCGGGGAATGCGTATCGAGGATGTTCAACTCGAAGAGAAGCGCGGCGGCAAGAGCGGCGTTTGGCAACGCGAGCGCTCTGAGGATGCATCGGCATGAGCTACGAAGAAGCCAATGGAGGCCTCAAAAAATTTAGAGTTCGCCCAAATGCAAGGCGCGGGGAAAATTTTGCCGTGCCGCATATAGGTAATATGCAAGCAAGAAATTTTTCCCGTAACGCAGCAGTTGGGATGAAATCTGGGTTTTGTGAGGCTTCCATATGATCAAGGTGCTGTTCTTCGGCCCTATTGCGGCCGCAACAGGCGAACGGGAGGTCTCGGTGGAATATATGACTGGGGTGACATTGGGCAGCCTGAAGGAAAAACTGGCAGCGCGGTATCCCGAAGCCATGCACCTGGCGACGATGATGGCGGTCAACGGCGAGCATGCGCGCGACCTGTCGCTGCCGCTCGCGGATAATAGCGAAGTGGCATTCATGGCCAAATTTTCCGGGGGGTAGCAATGAAGGACGCAGTCCGCATCCAGGCCGAAGACTTCTCGCAGGATGAGGAGATCGCGGCGCTCAAAGGCAGTTCGAAGCGCATGGGGGGGGTCGCGACGTTTCTCGGTTGCGCGCGGGATTTTTCCGAAGGGCGCGAGGTTTCGGAGATCAGCTTCGATGCCTACGGCACCATGGCGCTGTCGGAGCTGAAAAAACTTCGCGATGATGCGATCGAGAAATATGCCCTGCTGGATGTGCGCATCGTGCACCGCCTTGGCACCGTCAGCGGCGGTGACAACATCGTGCTCATCGCTGCCGGAGCAGAGCACCGCGTTGCCGCACTGGAAGCCTGCCGCTGGATGATCGACGAACTGAAGCAGCGCGTGCCGATCTGGAAAAAGGAAACCACACCTCAAGGCGAGTCCTGGGTGACCCCGCACCCATGACGAATGTATTCACCGTCGTCGGGCATTCAGGCTCCGGCAAAACCACGCTGGTCGAAAAGCTGCTGCGCGAGCTGAGCGGGCGCGGGCTGCGCGTGGCGACCATCAAGCACGCACACCACAAGGTGGTACTGGATACGCCCGGGAAGGACAGCTACCGTTACAAACAGGCCGGTGCAGTGATGAGCATGCTGGTCACCTCCAGCGAGCTGCAACTGGTCGCCGACGCGGTCGATCGGCGTGATCCCGAGCAACTGGCGGAACGCTTTTTGGGTGAGGCCGATCTGGTGCTGGCGGAAGGTTTTTCACACAGCCCCGGTGCAAAGATCGAGGTGCTGCGCCGCGATAACGGCAAGCCACCGCGCTGTGCCATCGAGGACGGCCTGATCGCCATCGTCACCGACGTGGAAGAAACCTACCCGCAGCTGCCGCATTTCGGGCTGGAAGATATTTCCGAAATTGCCCAATTCTTGCTTGATCGGTGTGATGGGGGCCTCTAGAAATTTGTTTTGCGGGTTGGCAGGCCGAACACGGCGTTGCGGAGCATCCGGGGCGGGTAGGCCTGCTGCTACGTGCTCCCGCACCAGAGTTTTGCGCACCACCGTGTCGCGCGGGCACCGCAAGGAGCCGCGCAGCGAATGACGAGACATATCGGATTGATAGGCGAGGAATGAGCGAGCACGAGACGCCGCGATTCGCCCGGAAAACGGATTTATAGAGGTTCCCGGAAATGATTGAGGATTGCACGGCGATTATCATGGCGGGCGGCGACTCGAGCCGTATGGGAACGGACAAGGCAAACGTGACGCTGGGCGACCGAACCCTGTTGCAGACGGTTGCAGCCACCATGCAGCAGATCTTTCCGCAGGTGATCGTCAGCGTGCGCCAGCCGCGCGCTGGCCTTGACTTGCCGCAGGTCTGCGACGAGGTGCCCGATGGCGGGCCGCTGGCCGGTCTGGCTGCGAGCCTCGGAAAAATCGACACGCCCTGGGCGTTCATGGTGGCTTGCGACATGCCCTTCGTTGTGCCGCAGGTGGTTGAGCTGCTGGCGAAGTATCGCCTCAAGTATCAGGCGGTCGTGCCGGTGGTGCACGGGCACCCACAGCCGCTGGCGGCATTCTATGCGGCCAGTTGCCTTGAAGCGTTGCGCACGAGCCTCGCGGCGCAGCAGAAAGGCCTGCGCGGCTTATTGCAGCAGCTCGATGTGCGCTATGTGGACGAGGCCGAGGTCGTGGCATCCGATCCGCAATTGCGAAGTTTTTTCGATCTGGATACGCCGCAGGATGTGGCGGCGGCAAGGAATGGAGTGAGGTAATCAATGGAGCATTTATCAGTAAGCGAAGCACGACGCGTCGTGCTCGAATCGGTCGCGATACTGGGCGCGGAGCAGGTGAAACTCGAACAATCGCTGGGCCGAGTGCTGGCCGAGGAAGTGCGCGCCAACCGCGACCAGCCGCCCTATGACATTTCGGCGATGGACGGCTATGCGCTGCGTAGCGCCGACCTTGCGAAGGTTCCCGCCATGCTGGAGATCATCGAGGACATCAAGGCCGGCGATATGCCGAGCAAGATACTGGCGCCCGGCCAGTGCGCGCGCATCATGACCGGCGCGCCGATGCCGCAGGGCGCGGATGCGGTGATGCGCGTCGAGGACACCGAGGCGAAAGCGGACAACCGCGTGCAGATCAACCAGTCGGTCAAGCCGGGGCACGACATCCGCCGCCTCGGCGAGAACATGCGCAACGGCGAGGTGGTGCTGGGCCCAGGTACCGAGATCACGCCCGGCGTGGTCGGCGTGCTGGCGACGGTGAAGTGTGCGCAAGTACAGGTGTACCGTCGGCCGCGCGTGGCGATCCTGTCCAACGGAAACGAACTGGAAGGGCTCGACGAACCCGTCGACCCGAACAAGATCCCCAACTCCAACAGTTACGCGCTGATGGGGCAGGTGCAGGCGCTCGGCATCGAGCCGGTGCTGCTCGGCATCGCACGCGACGACCCGAAGGAACTGGAAAGCTACCTGAAGCGCGGGCTGGAGCACGACGTGCTGCTGGTCTCCGGCGGCACCTCGGTCGGCGTGCACGACTACGTGCGCCCGACCATCGAGGCACTAGGCGCAAAAATGCTGTTCTGGCGCGTGGCGATGAAGCCGGGGCATCCGGTCGCGTTCGGCATAATTCCGCCGATATCTTCAAAAGTAGCCGAGGCGGATGCAGTGCAAGGCGTGAGAAGCGCAGCGACGCAGGCATATCTTGAAGATAGACAAGGAAGCGAGCACCGAGCAACGCAGCAATGCGCCGCCGCAGGCACTTTTGTTTTTGGGTTGCCGGGCAATCCCGTTTCGAGCATGGTGTGTTTCGAGCAGTTCGTCGTGCCGGCGTTGCGCCGCATGATGGGACATGCGCGCACCCACCGCCGCACCGTCACAGCACGGCTCACGCACAACGTCAAGCACCAGCCGGGACGCACCGAATTCATCCGCGTGCTGCTGGCGAAAGAGGAGGGTGGCTATACGGCCACCTCCACCGGCGCGCAGGGCAGCGGCATGCTGCTGTCGATGGCGCGGGCGGATGGGCTTGCGGTGCTGCCGGCAGACAGCAACGGCCTGACGGCGGGCAGCATAGTGGCGGTGCAGTTGCTCGACGGCACTGCATTACAGGATGATGCAGGTTACAAGGAATGACGGTGAATATATTTATTCCGTTCGCCCTGAGCTTGTCGAAGGGCCATGTGGTTCGACAGGCTCACCACGAACGGGGGAAAGTGTCAGGTTTTATAAGGAGTAAGCGATGACCATCGCACGCATCGGCATTCTCACCATCTCCGACCGCGCCAGCCGCGGCGAATACGAAGACAAGGGCGGCCCGGCGATCCACGCGTGGTTTACGCGCGTGCTGACTTCGCCTTGGGAGCCGGTCGCGCGCGTGATTCCCGACGAGCAGCTGATCATCGAAGCGACGCTGATCGAGTTGAGCGATGTGGAAAACTGCTCGCTGATCGTCACCACCGGAGGCACCGGCCCGGCATTGCGCGACGTCACGCCGGAGGCCACCGAGGCGGTCTGCGAGAAGATGATGCCCGGCTTCGGCGAACTGATGCGCACCGCGTCGCTGAAGTTCGTGCCCACCGCGATCCTGTCGCGCCAGACCGCCGGCATCCGCGGCAAGAGCCTGGTCGTCAACCTGCCCGGCAAGCCCTCCGCGATCGACGATTGCCTGAACGCCGTGTTCCCCGCCATCCCGTACTGCATCGACCTGATCGAAGGCGCGTACCTGGAATCCGACCCGGAACAATGTAAGGCATTCCGTCCGGCGCATGCGAAGCCAAGATAGGATATGAAAATTTGCGTAGCGGTGTTTTGATAACGGATTACGTACAATAGAAGGGAAAGTAGCAATGGGAACTCTATTTCATTACTGCTCATCCTCTACTTTTGCTGCTATTGTTTCGCAAAAATCGATTTGGTTGTCATCGCTCTCTCTTTCAAATGACACTATGGAGGGCCGCTTAGTTACTCAGACCTTTGATAGATTGCTATCTCTGTCAAAGATAGATGCTGAGGAGATGGGGGAAATCCGAGAGGCACTGAAGTTTGCCGAGGAGTTATTTGATGGGCTGGGATTCTGTCTGTCAGAGAAGCCTGATCTCTTGAGTCAATGGAGAGGTTATGCAGATGATGGAAAAGGATTCTCCATTGGGTTTGCAAGCGAATACCTTTATGAACTGAGAAGGGCTAAAGAAGACGGTGAATATGGTTTTAGTGTTGGTAAGGTTGTATATGAGTCAGCCGAACATGAAGCTGTACTTAAGCCGATATACGATGAAATCAAAGAGATTATCGATTCAGGAAAACTTAAAAGACCAAGATTTGGCCTTATAAGTATGCCTAGAGAAGAAGAAATGAAAAAACTTGATGATGAATATCTGAAATCAATCAAGGCGCTTTGGCTCAAGGCAACAAAGACACTCACAAGCGTTTATATGCTGAAGGCCAAGGCTTTTTCTGAAGAGGCCGAATGGAGGTTAGTTTCATATCTTTCCAGAGATACTGACGATTTGGCTTTCTACAGGGCATCAGGCAATAGGCTTATTCCGTACAGAGAGTTCAAGCTGAAGCCGCTAAACGTAAGGGCTATTACAGAAGTCTATATTGGGCCAAAAAATATCACACCAAACTTTGTTATTGAGAAATTTCTTGCCCAGAATGGGTTTCCTGATGTATCGGTAAGTCGTTCAGCGGCCACATACAGATAACCATAATGTGCAGCAACTTGCCACTCAAAATTATCATAATGGCTCTTGCTGGATGAACCCAGAATTCTGACCTTCTCCCATAAAGATGCACATAGTTAGCCAGTTTGCAGAAAGGTTGCTGATTTTCATTTGCCTGTTTGCCGCAGGCCAAACCGCGCATGCGGGCGAAAAGATCACCATCGCTGCAGCGTCCGACCTGAAGTTCGCGCTGGACGAGATCGTGGTGCTGTTCGAGAAGGCGCACCCCGCCGACCGGGTGGAGGTCATCTACGGATCGTCCGGTAAGTTCCAGACCCAGATCCGGCAGGGCGCACCGTTCGACCTGTATTTTTCCGCCGACATCGCCTATCCGCGCAAACTCAAGGAGGAGGGCTTTGCCGCCTCTGAGGTGCAGCCCTACGCGCTGGGGCGCATCGTGCTATGGAGCTCGGAACTGGATGCAGCGAAGATGACGCTTGCCGACCTGGCCGACCCGTCCATCCGCAAGATCGCAATCGCCAACCCCAAGCATGCACCCTACGGCAAGCGCGCCGAGGAGGCGCTGAAGGCGGCGGGTGTGTGGGACAAGGTGGAAGTGCGGCTGGTGTATGGCGAGAATATCGCGCAGACGGCGCAGTTCGTGCAGAGCGGCAATGTACAGATCGGCATCATCGCGCTGTCGCTGGCGCTCAACCCGGCGCTGGCTAAGCGCGGCGGCCATGCGCTGATTCCCGATCATCTGCACCAGCCGCTGGAGCAGGGTTTCATCATCACCAGACGCGCCGCCGCTAACAAGCTGGCGCAGGCATTCGCAGGTTTCATGGCGGGCAGCGAGGCACGCGAAATCATGAGTCGTTACGGTTTTGTGTTGCCGGGCAAAGTAGAATAGCGCGATGGATTCCGCCTTCTCATCTGCCGACCTGTCCGCGATCTGGATCACCTTCAAGCTGGCTGTCGTGGTGACCATCATCCTGCTGCTGGTTGGCACACCGATCGCGTGGTGGCTGGCGCGCACCCGTTCTTGGTGGAAGGGGCCGGTCGGCGCGGTAGTGGCACTGCCGATCGTGCTGCCGCCGACGGTGATCGGTTTCTACCTGCTGGTGGCGATGGGGCCGTCCGGGCCGCTCGGCGCGATCACGCAGGCGATGGGTATCGGTCTGTTGCCGTTCACCTTCGCCGGGTTGGTGGTCGCCTCGGTGTTCTATTCGCTGCCGTTCGTGGTGCAGCCGTTGCAGAACGCCTTCGAAGCGATCCCCGAGCGCGCGCTGGAAACTGCCGCGACACTGCGGGCCTCGGCGCGGGATACGTTTTTCAGCGTGGCGCTGCCGCTGGCCAAGCCGGGCCTGCTGACCGCGACGGTGCTCGGCTTCGCACACACTGTCGGCGAGTTTGGCGTGGTGCTGATGATCGGCGGCAACATCCCGGATAAGACGCGCGTGGTATCGGTGCAGATCTACGACCACGTCGAGGCGATGGAATACGTCTCGGCGCATTGGCTGTCGGCGGGGATGGTGGTGTTCGCCTTCATCGTGCTGCTGGCGTTGTATACGCTCAATCCGACCGGGAGGCGGCGGTCGTGACACGTTACTGGCGAAGCCAACCGATTGCACCCGCAAGGAGTACGCCGATGGGTACCCGGCAGCTTCGCTGCCACCCTTTTGCTGCGGGAACGGCCGCCAAGCCGCCCCTTGCGGATCAATGTGCGGCGCAATACTGTAGGGGGGCGGCTCGGTGATCCAAGCACGCTTCAATCTTTCCTACCCCGGTTTTGCACTTCGTGCGGAGTTGAACGTGTTCGCGCATGGCATCATTGCGCTGTTCGGCCCGTCCGGTTCGGGCAAGACCACCCTGTTGCGCTGTATCGCCGGGCTTGAGCGGACGCATAACGGGATGTTGCAGATAAAGGATGAGACCTGGCAGGACGGGACAAAATTCCTGCCGGTGCACCGCCGTCCGCTGGGCTATGTGTTCCAGGAAGCCAGCCTGTTCCCGCATCTGTCGGTACGACAGAACCTGGAATACGGGCTGAAACGCACTCCCCAGGCGCAGCGCAGGATACAGCTTGAGCAGGTGGTGGAATGGCTTGGTCTGGATAAATTGATCGGGCGCGACAGTTCGGCCGGCTTGTCCGGTGGTGAGAGGCAACGCGTCGCCATCGGTCGCGCACTGCTTACCAGCCCGCGCCTGCTGTTGATGGATGAGCCGCTCTCGGCGCTGGATAGTGCCAGCAAGCGGGAAATCATGCCGTACCTGGAGAAGTTGCACAGCGAACTGGATATCCCGGCAATCTACGTCAGTCATTCACTGGATGAAGTGGCACGGCTGGCCGACCAACTGGTGTTGATGGAACAGGGGCGTGTCGTCATCAGTGATTCGCTCAATGAGATCCTCGGCCGTCTGGATCTGCCTACAGCACAACTGGACGATGCGGGTGCGGTGATCGAGACCACAGTGGGCGAGCAGGACGGGGAGTATCACCTCACCCGGCTCGATTTCCCCGGCGGTAGCCTGTGGGTAAGCCGGGTGGAGCACGCCGTCGGCTGCAAGGTGCGAGCGCGTGTCCTGGCCCGAGATGTGAGTATTGCTGCTGTGGAGCCACGGGAGACCAGTATCAGCAACATCTTCAAGGCGCGCATCGACGATATCCGCGACGAGGGGAAGGATCGAGTCAGTCTGCGCATGTCTGTCGGAAGCGGGCAGATGCTATTGTCGCGCATCACACGCCGTTCGCGTGACCATCTCGGTCTTGCTGTCGGAATGGAAGTTTTTGCACAGGTGAAGAGTGTGGCGCTGATGGCGTAATATAATGCGGGCATCGCGGATGCAAATCGTGCATCCTGTGAGATTGTTACCACATAGGGATAAATTGAATGGGCCGCCTGCTAATGTTGATCGCCATTGTTGTCGTGGTCTACCTGCTGATCCGGTCTTTCCGGAATCGGGTGGCGCAAAAGGAACAGCCGGTCGTCGAGAACATGGTGCGCTGCTCGCATTGCGGCGTGCATCTGCCCATTGGTGAAAGCGTGCAGTCTGAAGGGCAGTATTATTGCAGCACGGACCATCGTGATGCGCATCGTAAATAGGATAATTTCTGCTAATGACTTATCCAGGGGGCCTCGTTGAGTCCGGCGGCTGACAAGATCGCTGAGGAATCACCGACAACCGATTTCTGGCGCTCCCTGCGCTATTTCAACCTGTACAGGCTGTTCCTTGCCAGCCTGTTTGTCGTGCTGGCTGGGGTGTTCGGCGAGTCTCTGTCGCTGGGCGAAATGGACCGATCGATGTTCTTCAATGCCAGCGTGATCTATGCGGTGCTGGTGGTGATTTCCTTTGTTCCGCTTCAGATGCGCTGGCCGCGCTTCACTTGGCAATTGGCCGGACAAATCGGCAGCGATATCGTAGGTTTGTCCGTTTTGTCGCATGCCAGCGGCGGGATCCAGAATAACGTCATCCTGCTGATGCTGGTTTCGCTGGCAGCGGCGGGTTTGATCAGCCGTGGCAGGATCACTTTGTTCTTTGCCTCATTGGCAAGCATCGCCGCTCTGCTTGAGCATTCGTACGCGGTTATCTACAACGATGCGGATGCGGCCAAGTATCTGCAGGTTGGTTTGCTGTGTATGTCCTATTTTGCCGTAGCGTGGTTGGCGCACACTTTGGCGAAATATGCGGTGGATAGCCAGGAACTGGCACAGCGGCGCGGGCGGGACCTGGTCAATCTGTCCGAGGCGAACAGGATGGTGATGCGTGATATGCAGGATGGGGTACTGGTGGTGGACGGGCAGGGTATGATCATGCAGATGAACCAGAGTGCGGCACGCCTGCTCCGCCACAGCGCTGCTCCCGGGAGCCTGCTGGCAGAGAACTTTCCGTTATTGTTCGGCCAATACGCTTTCTGGAAGCAGACAGGGAGCAGCAACCATGGGAGTCTGTTGCTAGACGCAGGAATGCAGGCCAGACTTCGTTTTTTTGCGATCGAACGGGATGCAAACCGGGGTACGGTTATATTTCTGGAGGATATGCAGCGTGTGCGGGCAGAGGCACAACAGATCAAGCTGGCCGCGCTGGGGAGGCTGACGGCCAATATTGCACATGAGGTGCGCAACCCGTTGTCGGCAATCAGCTACGCGACCGAATTGCTACAGGAAGAGTTGGGCGATGCAGATGAGCAACGGCTATTGAAGATCGTGATGGATAACACGCAGCGCATTAACCGTATCGTTCAGGACGTGATGCAACTGAACCGGCGTGACCGGGCGCAGCCTGAAGCGATGGAGCTGAATTCAATGTTGCATGCCTTCATGGAAGAGTTTAACTTGGCGGAAAGGCTGAGCCCCGATATAGTGGTTTTGAACGATGTGCCGAATGTTGAGATTCCGTTTGACCGGGGCCACCTGCGCCAGGTGTTGTGGAACTTGTGCCGGAATGCGCTACGCTATGGCCGCAGGACGCAGGGGAGTTTGCGACTGTCGGCAAGCATGGATCATGGGCAGGTGTTTCTGGATGTGCAGGATGACGGACCGGGTATTCCGGAGGAGAACCAAGGGAAGCTATTCGAGCCTTTTTTTACAACGGCAATCGATGGCACTGGCTTGGGATTGTATATCGCCAAGGAACTATGTGAGGCTAATGGCGCACAACTTGATCTGGTTGTACGTGGTGGTCAAAAGGGGGCTTGTTTCCAGATAACATTCGGAGAGTTGAAAGAGAATGTCGGGGAATAAAAGCATGGCGGGTAACCAAAAGGCGAAAAACACCATCGTGTTGCTGGTAGATGACGAGCCAGATATTCTTGAATTGCTGGAACTGGCGTTGCGCAAAATGGGGTTGGAGGTGGACAAGGCCGGAAATGTTCATGATGCGCTGGCAAAGCTGGCTACCCGACACTATGACCTTTGTCTGACGGATATGCGGATGCCTGACGGTGATGGTCTGCAAATAGTGCGTCATATCATGCAACACAGCCTGGATGTGCCGATAGCCGTGATCACGGCACACGGGCATATGGAAAATGCAATCACCGCGCTCAAGGCGGGCGCATTCGATTACCTGGCAAAGCCGGTTTCTCTGGATCAATTGCGTGTCCTGGTGAAATCCGCTCTGAAGCTGCCGCAGGTGGGTGAATTCGGCGATAAAAGCCTGCTGGGCCATTCGCCGGCGATGCAGAAGGTGCGCGATTTGATTATGCGCGTGGCACGCAGTCAGGCGCCTGTGCATATCAGCGGTGAATCTGGAAGCGGCAAGGAACTGGCGGCAAGGCTTATCGTAAAAAGCGGTGCACGGAACGACCAGCCATTCATCGCGGTGAATTGTGGAGCAATCCCTGCCAACTTGATGGAAAGTGAGTTTTTTGGATGCAAAAAAGGTGCGTTTACCGGAGCTGACAAGGATCGAGGCGGGTTTTTTCAGGCTGCGCATGGCGGAACGCTGTTTCTCGACGAGGTTGCAGAGTTGCCACTGGATATGCAGGTCAAGCTTTTGCGTGCGATACAGGAGAAATGCGTACGCAAGATTGGCGGGGCGGGCGAAGAAGCGGTGGATGTGCGTATCATCAGCGCGACGCACCATGATCTTGCCGAGTGCGTGCGGCAAGGAAGATTCCGCCAAGACCTTTATTATCGACTGAATGTCATCCCGATCCAGATGGCAGCTTTGCGCGAGATGCGCGAAGATATCCCGGAAATAGCTCAGCGGATACTGGATCGTCTGCGTGGGAATGTGGATGTGAATTTTTCAGACAGGGCGCTGCAAGCACTGCAAGGTTACAGCTTTCCGGGTAATGTTCGCGAGCTGGAAAACATCATTGAGCGAGCCTTTGCGTTACATTCGGGAAGCGTGATTGATGAGCAGGATCTGTTGCTGATGCCTGTGGAGCATGGCCATTCCAATAGCTCCGGGAGTGACAGTAATTGCCCGTTGCCTGAACGTCTTGACCGTATCGAGAAGCAGGCGTTACAGGAGGCCCTTGAGCAAACGGGATATAACCGGACTGCCGCCGCAAAATTATTGGGTTTGTCGCTCAGGACGATCCGTTACCGTATGGAACGGCTTGGCATCAAGGCCCCTCAAGAAGCGGACAATGCAGATTGATTCGAACGGATTACTGGCGGGCGTGGAATATGTTCCTTCACCAAACTGCGATGAACGCCCGGATTGTGCCATTGAACTGCTGGTAATACATAACATCAGCCTTCCCCCCGGAGAATTTGGCGGGGATGACGTGCGACGGCTGTTCACCAACAGCCTGGATGTTTCGGCACACCCTTATTTCGCTTCCATTTTAGACTTGAAGGTATCGGTGCATTTTTTTGTGCGCCGCGATGGGCGAATCATCCAGTTCGTTCCCTGTTTGAAGCGGGCATGGCATGCGGGGGAATCCTGCTGGCAAAACAAGCCTCGCTGCAACGACTTTTCAATCGGTATCGAGCTGGAGGGCAGTGATACCGTGCCTTTTACTGCCGAGCAATATGACGCACTTGGTCAGTTGTCTATGGTGTTACGAAAAACCTACCCAATACGCAGTATTGCCGGACATAGCGATATTGCACCGCAGCGTAAAACAGACCCCGGGCCGCATTTCGATTGGGTTCGATATCTTTCAGGTTTGTGCCGAGAATAATATTTGCTTGTGGTAATGACTGCCGCCAGGAGTATTTTTTGCATTTTTTGCTTGCAATATTTTTGTTAACTACTACAATTAGCGCCGTCGCCGGAAAATGATACTAGATATAGTGTTTTTTTGAATTCCGGCCTGAACAGAGTTTTCAGGAGGGAGGGGGCAAGTACATGCAGCATACTGCTTTGGATAACATACCAAGTAAACCCAGGCTTGTTGGCGCTCCTTTCTTCTCAATTCCCTCCTCTCCTTGTTCCCCCCAAATAAGCAAAACAAAGCAAAGACTGCAGGTTGCTGAACATGCAGTTGGAGCCTCAACGTGTTCAACAAAAACACATACTTTGTTATTCGCTGCCGTTGCCTTCAAGCCGGTGCTGCCGAGTTGTGCCAGTATGTTATCGATGATTTCCGGAAGGTGAAGATTGCGGAGAATGGTAAACAGATTTTATTGAAAACCTTGTGCCGCCGGCGGCGATCCGGTGGCGTGTCGCCCTGTGTTTACAGGGCACCAGGGAAAAGGCTTTGGCTTATTCTTGAATAATAAAGGGTGGGCTGAGGGTGCAAGTGCAGTGATCGCAGTTGTTGTATTTTATTAACTTTCATTCTTGCAAGGAGAAATAAAATGGCAGTGAAAAAGAAAGCTAAACCAGCAGCAAAGAAGGCTACGGTAGCTAAAAAGCCGGCAGCCAAAAAGGTAGCAGCCAAGAAGCCGGCGGCAAAAAAGGTAGCAGCCAAGAAGCCGGCGGCAAAAAAGGTAGCAGCCAAGAAGCCAGCGGCCAAAAAGGCAGCAGCCAAGAAGCCAGCGGCCAAAAAGGTAGCGGCCAAGAAGCCAGCAGCCAAGAAGCCAGCGGCCAAAAAGGTAGCGGCCAAGAAGCCGGCGGCCAAAAAGGTAGCGGCCAAGAAGCCGGCAGCCAAAAAGGTAGCGGCCAAGAAGCCGGCAGCCAAAAAGGTAGCAGCAAAAAAGCCAGCAGCCAAAAAGGTAGCGGCCAAGAAGCCGGCAGCCAAAAAGGTAGCGGCCAAGAAGCCGGCAGCCAAAAAGGTAGCGGCCAAGAAGCCGGCAGCCAAAAAGGCAGCAGCCAAGAAGCCGGCAGCCAAGAAGCCGGCAGCCAAAAAGGTAGCGGCCAAGAAGCCAGCAGCTCCGGCAGTGGTCAAGCCAGCAGCGCCAGCTCCTTCAGCGCCGGCTCCTGTACGTCCGGCTGCAACATGGCCTTTTCCTACACCGGGCATCGGCAAGCCGAATTAATCGGGGATGCCGCTGTGGTGGCAGCCCCTGATTTTTAAGCAGTAAGGGGCTTGCCGCAGTAGGACCGGATTTTGGCGCACAAATTTGTGCGTGCGCCTTTTTATTTTACTGCCGCAACTGTTGTGTGGGTAAGGTCGTCCCTGTTTGCATGAGTTTTACAGCTGCAAAGATGTGGATATTTTTGTTTTTAAGTGGCTGCGGCGTTGTGGCGCAAGCAGGTATATGTGCTTTAGAATTGTGAAAAATGTGTTGAGGTTCCCGTAGTATATCAAGCAGGCAAAACGCAATATTTTCGCCATGTGGCTGGCATCGTTGCTGCCACATTAGGTTGAATCGCATTTCCATTCTTTCCTGAATATTCCCTGGTAACAAATAAATTTCCTTGGAGTACGGTTTTTGCACATCGGAAACTCTATACTTCAACTGTAAAAAAATAAAACGGTATGTTTGCTGACAGAGAGCGCACGCAGACCATACGCTTTTGAGGAGCGCGCGGATAGCGCGCTCGATATCAAAAGACGAAATAATCGCGTCGAGTATTGTGGGGTGTGAGTGGAAGATAATGTGCTCGCAAATCAACTCATATAGGTGTTTATACAGCCTGAAAAATGAATTTTTATTGCGTGGAATTGCCTTATAAAGCTGACTCGGCACATTTTTATGCTGTGTTGGCAGATCTTCCGTGGGCAATATGGCTGGATAGTGGAGGATTGTCGCGTTATGACATTCTTACTGCTGTTCCACAGCGTACGCTTGTTCAGGATGCAAGCTCAAGACAGAGCGACCCATATGCATGGATACGTCGGGAGCTTGGCGAAAAGACAGAACCCGTTGAAGGGATACCCTTTGCCGGTGGGGCACTAGGGTATTGGGGGTACGATTCTGCCAAGAGAGTGTTTGGCTTGAAAAATAACGCTTTTTGTCCTAACGAACTGCCCGATTTAGAGATTGGAATCTATGACTGGGCCCTGGTTCTTGATCACAAGCAGCATACAGCGCATGTGGTCTCACATCAGCGGTTCTCCGAAACAGCATCGCTCCTGCAACTGATTTTAGGGCGCTTACAAAGCAACCCCCAGCTTCCTGCAGATGATTTTCGCGTGCTTGGGGATGTTTCATCCAGCTTTTCTTTAAGCGGCTATGCACAGGCGTTTGCGCAGGTGCAAAACTATTTGCAAGCAGGCGATTGCTATCAGATCAATCTTGCGCAGTGCTTTAGTGCTGCTGCTACCGGTGATGCGCTTGGTGCCTACATTGAGTTGCGCAGCCTGTGTCCGGCACCATATTCCGCGTATCTGAGCTTTCCTCAAGCCAAGATTCTTTGTTCTTCGCCAGAGCGCTTTTTAAACGTTCAGAAAGGCATTGTTTCAACTATGCCGATAAAAGGTACACGTCCGCGCAGCAACGATCCGCTGCAAGACAAGAAATATGCCGAAGAATTGCGCATTCACCCCAAAGACCGCGCCGAAAATCTGATGATCGTCGACTTGATGCGCAGCGACCTCAGTAAAAGCTGTCTGCCAGGCTCGGTGCGTACACCGAGATTGTTTGAGGTTGAGAGCTATGCAAACGTTCATCATCTGGTTAGTACGGTAGAAGGCAGGCTGGCTGATGGGCATGATGCTCTTGATGTGTTACAAAATTGTTTGCCGGGTGGCTCCGTTACCGGTGCCCCCAAAAAACGTGCCATGCAGATTATCAATCAGCTAGAGCCGTTTCCCCGGGGTATATATTGTGGAGCCATTGGCTACGTCGGGTTTGATGGCAATATGGATACAAATATTGCTATAAGAACAATGGCGTACGCAAATAACGAGATTAGATTCTGGGCGGGGAGCGGTATTGTGGCAGATTCGGAAATGGCTGCTGAGTATCAGGAAACGCTGGACAAGGCGCTACCGATGTTCAAATTGATACGCAAGTATGGAAAGGCAACTTGATGGATTTTGTTAATTCCCTTGAGCAGCACTTTATTTCTTGAACAACAAGAAATGAAAAAACAAACGTACGTTCAATGGCTGGCAATTTCCTACGACATGTATTTTCAACAAAAGGTTTGGGGATGGGGAAAATAAGGATATGCTACAATAAAATATAACTGAAAATCAGCAAGTTCTAAAACATGTTAACGATCTGAAAAATGATTGCCTGGAATGCACATCCAGCACTGAATGTATCGTGTGAATTCAATATCGTTTTTCCTGAAAATATGCATTGCTCATTTTTTAAGTTAATGGCATTCCATTGCCGTACATACGACAGAGAGTCTTGAGGATGGTGGCCAAGCTTGTATTTAAATAAAACTATCTGGAAAGATGTTAGAAAGCCGAATGCGTTATGAGGGAAGACAATATTCACCAGAACAAGGTCGTAAAGCTTAAAAACCTTATTCCTGAAGAAATTGATGCTTACTTGGAACGATGCGCAAACCATGTGGCCTGCGTAGTTGGTTTTGGAAGCAACATTAAAGCAGCCCTGAAGACAGACTTCCCTGTCATCTGGGTTGATATTCCGGTTTCTGGCAATAATGCTGTATATGAAGTCTGGACCAGCAGCAAACCGGTTACTCAGTTCAGGTGCGAGCTGATTGATGGTGCTGGTAATGAAGATATATTTTTCGGGCGCATTTCAGCCAGTTTTGTTTCTTCAGAAGATTTAAGTGAAGCCGCACAACTCGCCTATTCCAGGATATTTGATTTTCTCCAGCACAGCAATTATCCAAACTTGTTAAGGGTCTGGAACTATCTTCCCAACATAAATTTTATTGAGGCGGGGATTGAGCGCTACCGGAGTTTCAGCGTGGGGCGCCATGAGGCATTTGCTCGATACAACATTAAAGTTGAAGATGCGCCTTCGGCTTGTGCACTAGGCAGCTTCAGTGGACCTTTGGTGATCTATTTTCTGGCATCGCGTACGCCCGGGGTGCAGATCGAAAACCCACGGCAAACTAGCGCATACAAGTACCCGAGGCAATATGGGCCACGTAGCCCAACTTTTTCGAGAGCCACGCTTGCTTTTGAGGGGGGGGCACAAACACTATTTATTTCCGGCACAGCCAGTATTCTTGGGCATGTTACTGTACACCCCGGATTTGTAGAGATGCAGGCCCGCGAGACACTTGACAATATTCGTGCTGTAATCGATCAAGCGTCGAAGGAGGGCTTTAAGTTCGCTGGTTTTGGAGAAGGGATTGCACTCAAAGCTTATGTACGCCATGCAGAACATTTTAGCATTGTCCGTGACATTATTCATGAAGAATACGGTGTGATAGAGGAACTGGTTATGCTGCAAGCCGATATTTGCCGCGTGGATTTGCTGCTGGAGATTGAGGCGGTTTGCTGGAGCAGTACTGGCTATTAATACTGAGGGCCGGTACGTTTTATGAGAGCCTTTATTGTTTTTTTACGTGCAGCTGCGCTGTCGATGTTCATTTTACCTTCTGCGTATGCCAATCAGGTGCCGTTGTGGGAAGTGGGCGCAGGTGTGGCTGTAATAGATTTTCCGCACTACCGTGGCTCCAATGAACGGGAGAGTTATTTGCTCCCGATCCCCTATGTTGTCTACCATGGTGATTTTCTCAAAATCGATCGCCAGCGGGTGCGCGGCCAGCTGTTTCAGAGTGACAAGATTGAGCTGGATGTTAGTTTGAACGGTTCCGTTCCAGTAAGAAACAATGGCGCTCGTCAGGGCATGCCCAACCTTGATCCCACTTTTGAAATAGGCCCCTCGTTCAATATCCTGTTGCATAGAGCCGTATCTGAAATAGCAGAAGTTGAGCTGCGGTTGCCAGTCAGGGCAGTGATTGGCAGCGATTTTTCATACTTGCGGAGTGTTGGCTGGATTTTTCAGCCGTTGCTGAATCTGGATGTTAAGGATGCTTTCGATCAAGCTGGGTGGAACTTGGGTACGGCTATTGGGCCGATTTTTACCAATCGTCGATACAATCAGTATTTTTACGGAGTCGAAACGCAATATTCTCGGGCAGACAGGCCTGCATATAACGCAAAAGGCGGTTATGCGGGCACACAGTTTGTGATTGCCATGACAAAAAGATTCCCGACATTCTGGGTAAGCGGTTTTATGAAACTGGATATGCTTCAGGGAGCGGTGTTCGAGGATAGCCCGCTGGTAAAAACCAGGCGTTATGCAACCGTGGGGTTCGCAATTGCCTGGATATTTTCAGAATCATCAGAGAAGGTGGAAGAAGAGTGAGTGCGTGCGATCATGAAGAAAGGGCAGCTTAAAATGACTAAGGCGGCAAAGGGATTCAGAGGTTGGCCTGCAGCCATTTTCCGCTCTCTTTATGAATATATTGTCCTGTATGGGTCACTCACGGTCTTTGGCTTGGCTGGGCTGTTGTTTACTTTTCTGGGAGCGGTGCTTTATCCCCTGTTGCCGCGGAGAAAAGGCGCACATTGGGGACGTCTGATCATGACGTTCTTGTGCAGGTCTTATATCGGGTTAATTCAAAGCAGCGGTATAGTGAAGTGCGATCTTTCAGAGCTGGACGTGATCCCCAAGGGCGAGTCAGTCATCATTGCGCCTAACCACCCCAGCCTGATTGATGTAATCCTGCTGGGTTCGCGCCTTTCCAATATAGTGTGCATCATGAAGGCTGACATTCAGGACAACATCCTCTTTGGCGGTGGTGCAAGGTTGGCTGGCTATATCCGTAATGACTCTACCGGGAATATGGTGCGCATGGCAGTATCCGAACTCAAGCAGGGCTGTCAGTTGCTGATATTTCCTGAAGGAACGCGCACGGTCAGGCAGCCTGTCAATGATTTCAAAAGCGCGTTTGCGCTGATTGCGCGCAAGGCAGGCGTGCCAGTGCAAACCGTGTTTATCGAAGCCAATACCCCGTTTCTCGGCAAAGGGTGGAAACTATACAAAAAACCGCTATTCCCGCTTGTTTATCGGGTAAAGCTGGGAAAAAAGTTTGAAGTAAAAGAGGATGCAAAGATGTTCGTTGAGGATTTGGAAAAATATTTTCTGGATCATTTCTCAGGGTCTTAAAGCGGCAAAGGTGGGCAACTAATTGCCTTATAAAACAACAGGAATATTAATGGCAGCATCGAATACCCATCTAGTGCTAATTCCGACATACAACACAGGCGCTAAGGTGCTGGAAACCGTTCGGAGTGCGCTGGCATTCTGGGATCCGGTTTGGGTGGTGGTGGATGGAAGCACGGATGGTACTGCAGAAGTCTTGAATGCCCTTGCTGCTGAAAATTCCTCACTCAAAGTTTTCTCTCTGCCCTGCAATCAGGGAAAAGGAGCAGCGGTGTTGCACGGTTTGTGTGAGGCGGCTATAGCGGGCTACACGCATGCCCTGACGATGGATGCAGACGGGCAACATCCGGCAGAGAAAATCCCGAATTTCATGGCAATGTCGATCGCCAACCCGGACGCTTTTGTGCTGGGAAAGCCGGTCTTCGACGACAGTGCGCCTGCGATACGTGTTGGGGGGCGCAAGATTTCCAATTGGTGGGCCAATCTGGAGACATTGGGCGCGGGGGTCGGCGATTCGTTGTTTGGTTTTCGCGTTTATCCTGTAAAGCCGCTGTGCCGGATCATGCAAAACAGCCATTGGATGCGCCGCTTCGATTTTGATCCAGAGGCGGCAGTGCGTTTGTGCTGGCATGGCGTGCGCCCGATTAACCTGCCAGCGCCGGTGCGATATTTCGGGCAGGAAGAGGGAGGCATATCGCACTTCAACTATTTGCGTGATAACACTCTCCTGACATGGATGCATTTGCGTCTGGTGTTCGGCTTTCTACTGCGTTTGCCCGTATTGTTGTGGCGGCGGTTTGCCGTACATGGCAGATGACCCGATATGTTTGGATCGCAAGAAAGCTGGCGCAGGGATTTCCGCAGAAAACTAGAACTCAATTGAAGGCCTGGCCACGAGCGTCCATGAACTCTTGTTTCGATCTTTCAGCGCTCCAATATATTCATCAGGGCTTTCCCAGACCCAGCCAAAGCTCAGGGTGGCGCCATAGCTTTTACCTTCAATTGGATATTTCTTTCCAAAAATAATTTCTTCGCGCACGACTTGCCCCCCATGCTGTGAAAAGTGCGCCTTGAAATCTATGGAGCTGTTCTTGAGCCAGTGAAGAAATGGCGCATGATGATCCAGGTTGCTGCGGTGAACGCTGAAAAAGAACACATCCGTGATGTCCGGATTGGCGTGGAATTTCCCGCCAAAGCGAAAGCTCCAGCTCATTTTCTCATCTGGGTAATCGAGCTTTCCCTTGATTTTCCATTCCAGTTCATACCAATCATCATCGACAAGCGTATTGCTTTTAATATGTTTTTTCCCGGCACTGAGCAGATAGCCGGTGTAACCCATGTTGGTGCCGGTGCGCTTTTCCCCGGGACGCTCCAGCTTGGCAATATTCCCGAAAAACATGGATACAGCCCAGGGTTCCTGAAACCCGGCGGTGATGGAATCGAAAATGTTGATGCCACCGTGGCCGATCTGGCCTTGGCTGTAGAAGCCTAGTGCGTGCGTTTTAAGGTAGGTGCCTACGACAGGCATTGGGTAGACGCTCGCTTCAATCGTCATGTATCTAGGAATTGCAGAGCCTTTGATCAGGCTGCGGTAGATTACAGTTTCACTGCCAGAGGTAATGGTTGGGATTGGTTTGCTGGTCAAGGGAACGTTAACTCCAACATTGGTGTAATAAGGATCCCATTCCCAGACAACTTCAGCCTTACTGGCATCTTCATTACTTGCCGGTGCAGGATCAGTGTTAATTTCGGATTTACCAGAATCCTGAAGGGGCAGCGATACTGCCATGATTGATGGGTCAGTCAGGTTTTTTTCTCCCTGTTTTGGCGCTACATTTTGCTCTGCGATGCCATTTGCAGGGAATAACAAGATGCATATGCATATCGTTAACGAAACAGATTTCATTTATATGCCTGAGAACCTATCCAAGTTGCTTTGAAGCTGGCCTGGTTTTGTATTTAATTAAACATGTCAGTGCTAGCTGCAACTTAAGCCATAGCGCCATTGATGGAAATGATTTGACCGGAAATATATGCGGCACGATCAGAGGCAAGAAAGGAAATCAGGTCGGCTACTTCTTCGGGGCGGCCAGCGCGTTTCATCGGTACCAGAGTTTTTATGGTTTCCTTGGGAAAGCTGTCCTGGATCATGGGTGAAATGATGATGCCCGGTGCAACTGCATTGACGGTAATGCCGCGGCTGGCAAGTTCCAGTGCAAGAGACTTGGTTGCTCCATGCAGGCCTGCCTTGGCAGCAGCGTAGTTGGTCTGTCCACGGTTGCCCATCACCGCAGCCAAAGAAGACACGTTGATGATACGGCCCCAGCGTGTGCCAATCATGGGCATAAGCAGTGGCTGGGTAACGTTGAAAAAGCCGTTTAGCGACACCTCGATGACCCTGCTCCATTGCTCGGGGCGCATCCCGGGCATGACTGCATCATCATGGATACCGGCATTATTCACTACGATCTGGATCGCACCATCAGCAAGCAACTGGTCCAATGCGGCCTTTGTTTCCAGATTGTCGGTCACATCGAAGGAAACGGCAGCAGCAGCTCCACCATTTGTTTTTATTTCTCCGGCGATTTTGTTTGCCTGTTCAAGATTGCTGTTGGCATGCACAATTACCTGACAGCCATCTGCAGCAAGTTGACGGCAGACTGCTGCTCCGATTGCGCCGCTCCCCCCCGTGACTAAAGCACGTTTCATGGATCGACACCCTCAGAATTCAGCACTACGGTGGCGCGCCCTCGAAGCAACTCCTTTTCTCCTGCATGCAGCGCAAAGTTGTAGCACACACTGGAATTTTCGGCCAACAATTGCTCCGCATCAATGCGCAAATCTTCGGTGAAATCGCTGAGGTATTCGACTTGCGTCATGACGTCGCGTACGCTTACCAGCAATCCGGCGCGCGGGCGTTCGTCGACCAAGCCGGTCAACCCGCCATGAACCGCCATGGCCTGCGCTGCAAACTCGATTCCGCACAAGGCATGTATTTTGCCGTTGCGTGCCAGAGGGTTATGCGTATCAAGGTGGCTTTTTGCGATACAGCTGATATGAGTACTGTCAAACCAGCTCACGCCGGCAAGCAAACACATGCTGCCGGTATGTGGAATGAGTTCCCGGATTTTTTCCTGGTCGATCAGCATGGCTTGAACCTGATTTCGACCCCGTTGCCGGCAACATAGTCCAGGTTGATTTCGTGGATAGAGGCGCCGGCCAAAGCAGCCAGAACCGGCAGCCCGCGTGCTGCAGGAATGCCAAGCCGCAAGCGGTCTAATTCTGCGCTGGCGACGGGTGTGCTGATCAAGTTGCTGGATTTGATGCTGATCTGCAGTTCAGCGATGCTCTTGTTCGTTTTGATGCCTGAAATAACCATGGCGATGCCAAATCCAGCGGCAATCGGCCGTATCGCTTGCAGGGGTTGCGTATAGGGCGCATCGTAGGACATCAGGACTACGGCCTGATTGCCGGTAAAGGCCTGTGTGGCTGCCTCGATGAGTCCTGCAGCAAAACTTGCATCGTAACAGGCGATGCTGATCGAGGGAGCCATGGACCGTGTTGCAATGGACCAGTAACCGGAGGGTGCATTGTGCACCGAATTGTGAAAACGGGTCGGCGAAATCTCACGTGCGTCGGAGGCAAGGGTTTCAAATATCGCCTGCATGTTCTCTCCTTCGCCTGCAGAGGAAGCAAAAATGGCGGGAAGCTCGGAAGCGTTGCGCTGCGATTGGGCCGCGGCTTCGCAGCCGACAGCCAGAGCAATCTTGACCGCCAAGCCAGTGCGGCGACGCTCTGCCGCAGGAAGCAGGTCGTTGGGCGGTATTGCCAGAGGGGCTTCCTTGTATATTGCGGTTCCCGACAGAATGGAACGGCTTGATTGCCATCCGCAAAGTCCGGGGCCGAGGACTCCTACGCCTTCGACAAACACGTTCATCGGTCGCTCCTTCCAAACACCAGACTACAGTTGCTGCCGCCGAATCCAAGCGAATTGGAAAGCACCCGATTGATTGTTTGCTGACTGTTTTGCACCAAGTAACGGCTTTTCAGTGTGGGGTCAAGAGACTGGGTATTCAACCCGCCGGGAATGAAATCATGCTGGATGGCCAGTGCTGAAATAATGGCTTCAGCAATGCCGGCAGCGCCGAGCAAGTGACCAGTGGCGCCTTTGGTTGAGCTGCAAGGAGTGTTGTTGCCGAAGACGCTGAATACAGCCTGGTCCTCTGCGGCATCGTTTGTCTTGGTTCCCGTGCCGTGCAGGTTGATGTAATCGATATCGCCCGGTTTCAACCCTGCAGTGTGCAAGGCTGCAAGAATGGCTTTTTGTGCGCCCAGGCCTTCAGGGTGCGGCGTTGACATGTGATAGGCATCGCTGCTCTCTCCGACGCCCAACAGCATGACAGAGTTTTCTGCAGCGTCATGAGCCGGTTTTTCAAGTAATACAAAGCCTGCCGCTTCGCCGATTGAAATGCCGTTGCGTTCTGAATCGAACGGGCGGCAGGGTCGGTTTGATACCAGTCCCAGGGAATTGAAGCCATATAAGGTGGTTAAGCATAAAGAATCAACTCCGCCGACTATGGCAGCATCGCACATCCCGGCCGTGATCATGCGCGAAGCACAACCGAAAACCTTCGCGGATGATGAACACGCAGTTGAGACAACCATTGCTGGTCCGGCGAGTCCGAGATAATGTTGCGTAAAATCGGCAACCGAATAGCAACTATGCGAACCGTAATAATTGAAATTTGCGGGAAGCGCACCGGTTTCCGGGTCGCGGTTCCGGTAAGCCAGCTCGGTTTCAAGGATGCCAGAAGTGCTGGTGCCCAAAAAAAGGCCGATACGTTCTGCGCCGTGGCGTTTGCATGCGGATTTTACAGATGCTACGAAATTGTCCTGCTCAAGGCCAAGCTGCGCCAGTCGATTGTTGCGGCAATCATAAGCAGAAAGGTTGGGGCGCACCGTGCTGTCTTCGAGACCATTGATTCGTCCGATATAAGTATCCAGATCGACATCGAGGAAATCGCAAGGGATCAGCCCGGACTTTCTGGTGTGCAAAGCGTTAAGTGTGGCTTCAGTTCCTTTACCTAACGGTGAGACCAGAGTGAATGCACTAAGTTGGAGTGGCTGCAAAAGATTCTTTCAAAAGGTATTGAAATTAAACAGTTTAAATTCTATCAGAAAATTGCCTTGTTAATACCGTAATGCCATGCTTGGCTGCACCCGAATTGGGTCGCCCGCATATTCATTGTAGACGGATGCATCCTGCCTGAAGCTCAACGAAGTTCCGGTAATCTTCAAAGTTGCAGGGAGGCGGCCACTGATTACAGAACTTCCCACTAATTCGCAATTTATGGTGATAGAATGAAACAACAAATATAAGCAGAATAATAAGCTTGCAAGGTGCACACATGAAGCCGCTAAATCCACCAGATCTCTCTCCAGTCAAAGCACCGCATTTGCCACTTACGCAGTACTACCAGACAGAGCAAGAGCGTCAAGCGTACCTGAAAAAAATTTTTGACGACACGGCGCCTGACTATGATCGTATAGAGCGGCTGATGGCTTTTAATACAGGCTCAAGCTATCGCAAGCGTGCGCTTGCCCGGGCTGGCCTTGAGCCGAACATGAAGGTTCTTGATGTGGGTGTTGGCACGGGGCTGGTTGCGATACAGGCTTGCATATTGACTGGGGATCCTTCGTGTGTGACAGGCGTGGACCCCAGCACCGGTATGCTGGCTGCCAGCAAAGTCCCTGAGGGGATGCGACTGATGGAGGGGCGTGCTGAAGCCTTGCCTTTCCCCGATAATCACTTCGATTTCCTGAGCATGGGGTATGCGTTACGACATATCAGCGATCTGAGCGTGGCTTTCGCGGAGTTCGAGCGTGTCTTGAAGCCGGGTGGAAAGCTGTGTATCCTGGAAATGACCAAGCCGCAGAGCAGCTTTGGTACTTGGCTGCTTAAAACCTACATGCGCGGTGTTATTCCACTACTGACACGTTTTGTGTCAAAGCAAAAATCCAGTGAAACCATCTGGCGTTATTTCTGGGACAGCATCGAAGCCTGTGTGCCCCCTGAGCGCGTGATGGCAACCTTGCGTTCTGCCGGTTTGACGGAAGTAAACAGGTACGTCGAAATCGGCATTTTTTCTGAATATCAGGCGGTCAAGGCAGCCCCAAAGGATTCGAATTAGTGTGTCATCGCGGTGTTCCGGCTTAGGTATGCGGGAGCACGAAATGTGACATGGCTCTCCCTGAAAGATTTTTATTCGCGGTATTGGTCAGAATACTCAGGTTTTAAAATTATGTGGCGCAAACGGTATGGCTATTACGATTTTGCCTGAGAGCATGCAGCCGGGAGGGAGACGGATTTCAGGTTGTGTTTTTTCAAATATTCAAGCAAATGCGGCAACACATTCAGGATTACGTGCGGGTTTTTGATTGGCCGATTCGGGCGACCGTCATGCAAAAGTAAGATATCCCCCGGCGCAATACCTTTCAGTAATTTATACAGCACAGGCTCGTGCTCATTTGCAAAGGTGTCGAAACCGCGCCTTGTCCATGCAACGTGGCACAAGCCAGTCCGGACCAATGCAGGAGCCAGGAAGGGGGGGCGGAACCCCATTGGTGCGCGAAAGAACCCCGGGGTAATGCCGGTTACGCTGAAAATAACATCCTGCGCCCTGTTGATTTCGCGTGTAATGGCACACGGCCAGAAAAAGGCAAAGGTGTACGGGTGCCGGTATGTATGGTTTTCCAGGCTGTGACCGCGCTTTACGATTTCGCGAGCCAATTCCGGATAAGTTGATACTTTACTGGCGATGCAGAAAAAACTTGCCTTGGCGCCGAATTGGTCGAGTTGATCGAGTATCAGCGGCGTGATATCAGGGTCTGGCCCGTCATCAAAAGTGAGAGAAATTTCTCTTCGAAGCGCTGCTTCCCCCGGAAGACGAATCATATTCGGGCCAAGCAACCGGCTTCTGGGTTGCATGACTCCCGCAGTGAGAAGCAGGTAGTTGGAAAATATGATGCCAAGAGCCCATTCCCAGTAACCGGGAAAAAGCACAATCAACAGCACACTGCAGATATGCAACGCTGCGCTTGATTTCAATGCCATGGTGGTAAACCAGTTGCGCGAAGCGGCTTGGCTTGTGCCGCCTGAAGCGAGACAGGGTTGTGAATCATGTCCCATCATTTGATCCTGTGGCCCATCAGAACGGCCGAGAACAGCAGGCTCAGGAAGGCGCCGATGGCCACGGTCTCGCCAATGGCTGTCAACACCGGTACGCCGGACAGGGACAGCATGCCAAAACCTATGGTGGTCGAGATATTGGCAACCAGCAGCGAAACCATGGTGCGTCTGCTGTCTGCCTCGTGCTCATTGGCATTGCTTTCGCGATCGAAGAACAGCGAATAGTTTGAGCCTACCGCAACCGCCAGAAGCATGCCCACCAGATGGAATATCAGCAGCTTTTGCCCGCTCGCCAGCAAAATGGCGGTGGCTATGATGACTGCGGCTGCCAGTGGCAAGAATACCGCAGCGACGCGCCGCACGGAGCGGAGCGTCGCAAGCAGCAGCAGGGCAATTGCAAGTGCCCCGAAAACAGACATCAGGACAGCTTCCCGCACATAGGATTGGTATAGCGAGTCCCCTTCCTGTTTCAGGTCCAGCAGGATGATGCTGCTGCCAAGTCGAGGCAGCACCTGCTGAATGGCTGGCGCATCTGTTACTCCGCGCAGTGGCAACATGGCTTTCCAGCGGTTATCGTAGTGAGCCAGCAAGCTTTCGGCTTGCAGCCCCAGATTCGTTCCTTTCATGCTGGAGAGAGTGAGCAGCGGCTGGCTGCGGGCTATTGCAGCCTCTTTTATAAAAGGCTCGAAAAGATCGCTGCGAAAGGGTAATCCAGCAAGCGCCTGCTGCAGGCTGGAACGCAGTTCTTTTTCATCCGGGATTGCAGCAAGGCGTGCACGCTGCGTATTCTGGCTTGGCAGGAATCTGGCGGGAGACTCATAGCCGGCAAGAGCCTGCTTGCTTATCAGGCTGTCCAGCTGGCTCCCGACTTCTTCGCTTAGCTCAATGGCCTTTTCTCGGTCATCGCTGCTGACCACAACCAGATAGCGGACATCCGGCGCACCAAGGTCATGGCGAAGCGATTGGTCGAGTTGCTGCTGTGCTTCGGGTAGCGGGAAAAGGCTGGACAAATTGTCACTCCAGACAGGGTCACGGTGAGTCGCAATTGAAAGGGCTGCGGCAACAACCGCAATCAAAACGACCGGTCGCAGTTTTGGCGCTTGCCGGATCAGCGCCATGATTATGGCAGCTAGGCGGGTCGGTGTTCTCGGGGAAAAATTTACAGGCACGAGGATCGGCAGCACCCAGCGCGTGACGAGTACCGCGATAACCAGCCCGACCGCAGAAAATAACCCGAGTTGCGCCAACCCCGGGAAATCCGCCAAAAACATCGGACTGAATCCGCATATCGTGGTCAGCACACCCAGGCGCAGCGTTGGCCAAATGTTTTCCAGAGCCTTGTTAGGAGGTTTTTCTGAAGAGAGGTGGGTAAAATAATATATGGAGTAATCTACCGCCTCGCCAATCAGCGTAATCCCGAACCCCAGCGTAACGCCAAAAAACACCCCGTAACCCAGGCTTACCGCCGTAATTCCGGCCAGGGCTCCACTGAGTACCGGAAGTAGCGACAGGGCAAGGACTTGCGGCGAACGATAAACAAGCAAGAGCAGGGTGCTGACAAGCAATGCCGTGATGATTGAAAAGTTGAAAGCAACTTCTTTAATATGTTCACGTGATTCAACCGAGAATACTCCGGGGCCGCTGAGCTGGATTTTCAAATCGGGAAATCCCTGATTGCGTGCGTTTTCGGCAAAATGCGCATATATCAATGCTACGTCGAGCTGTTGAGCATCAATGTCATAGCCTGCTGCTGCCGTCTGGAGAATCAGAAGAGCGCGTTTGCCGTCACGGGACATCCAGACTCCCTCCTGCTTGGGAGGCTGGGTTTGGCCAGCGAAGCCTTCCAGAATGTGCAGTAATTCACCTGTTGGATCACGCGGCACGATCCTTTTTAACATTGCTCCGGCAGGGGAGCCAAGCATTTGCAGGGTGTTTTCAAGCGAGCCGCGAAGATTTTCTGGGGTAAAGTGCCCGGAAGTGACTGCTGAGCTTAAAATATAGCGGTTATCAAATAAATAAGCCTGATCTTTGGACAGGCTATCTTCATCACCGTTATTGACCATTACAAATGCGGGTTCGGTACGAAGACGTCTTGCCAATTCTTTGCTTGCACTGGCCAGAACTTCAGGTGCGCCGCCCTCGATGCCGATCAGGATCAGTCGGGAAACAACGCCATCGCGTAATTGTTCAGTCAATAGTTGCTGGGCGGGTGTGGGAGATCTTGGCAACAGGGTATTGAGATCGGCACCGATTTGTATCCGGGAGGCAACGTAGATACAGAACGCGAGAAAAAGTACCCAGATTACTATCGGCCAACGGCGGTCGAACCGTTTCATGAATCGTCTCTGCTAATACGCATCACCGAATAATCGCCTCCTGCTTCACGGATTTCAATAGTCGTGATCTCTGCAAAACTCCCCTTGATAAGAATTTCGCTGACCATGCTTTGAATTTTCGGGTCTGAGGGTTGTAACTCCAATTGCCATTGTTCCGGGTGGCCATTGAGGGTGACGTGATAGAAACGTTCAAGAGTTCCGATATCGCCTGCCAAGGTTGAGCGGATGCTTTCAACAAAAGCCCACAGGGCCGGATACTCCTGCAAAGATAGGGTGCGTCTTTCTTCCCCGTTGCCGCTCTTAACAACCAGCTTGTCCTGATTCAGTATCAGACTTTCTGGTTTGGGGAGGAGTGTGTTTTTTTCTAGGCGGGATGGAGCAGTGTATTCGAGGGTCCCGGAAAAAAGCAGTGGCTTGGTGAGCATGCTGAGATGCTTGTGCTCGACAAATGTGGCTCGAGCCTTTTTGACTTGCGCCAAATCTTGCATGAGTTTGGCCAGCGTCCATGCGGTGCCATTTTGCTCCTGGTCAGAGGCAAATGCCGAAGTGACAGTTAGAGCGGTTGGCAGTATCCATGTCCAGAAAAACAGCCGTGCTGCAAGCGTACGAGTCATGATTGAATCATTCCCAGACATTATAAAAATTGAACCAGTTGTAGGGTGCTTCGCGGCAATATTTTTCCATTCGTACGGCAAATTGCTGGGCCGCTTTCCTGATTGCGATATCACGCTCGGATTGTTTTGGTTGGTCCGGGTTTACAAGGTATTCAAAATGAACATCATACCTGTTGCTGCCCCGATAAATCCCCAGCATGAATACGACAGGGCGTTCAAGTATAACGGCAAGGCGAAACGGGGTGATAGGCAAATTTATCCGGCCACCCATGAAGTCGCATGCAATCGTTTTTGTTCCGGTGATGGTGCGATCAGCCAGGATACCGATGTACTCGCCGCGCTGCAGGGCCTCCTGAATCTTGAGCATGGAGTCGATTCTTCCGAGAGGGATTACCGGACGGTTGTGCTGGGGGTTGATGTTGTCCAGAACCGTGTTCAGTTTGCGCGCATTGTCTTCGTACATCACAAGGCTTGTGCGGGGGTGCCCATGCGCGCGGCTAAGTGCATGTACTACCTCAAAGCTACCCATGTGCGCTCCAAGAAGAAGGCACCCTTGGCCGCTTGCTTCAATTTCCTGGAATATATCTTCGCCGTATGTACGAATGTCAAACACTGAAATCTGGTTGTTGAGTAAAAAGACACGATCCAGGATCGTGGATGCAAAGTAGAAACAGTGCCTGAAACCATCAGCCATCGTTGAGGGGCGTGCCAGCGCGCGGTCCAGATAATTACGTGATGCGGCTCGCGCTTTTGAAGCGAAGATCATGAAGTAAATACAAATCGGGTAAAGCAGAATACGTGAAGCGCTTCGCCCGAAGGTCAGTGCAAACCATGCGATGAAACGGATTGCCCAAACATTGCTGCGCTCGGGGCGTGCTATCCACTCCTGGCTCACGGGGTCGAGCCTGTGGTTGCAAGGGCGCTGCCGCGCGCAGTGCCAGACAATACTTTGTTGCCCGATACGAAACAATCAAAGCGAATCTCCCCATTGGGCGAGGGCGAAAAATTTGCATGCACGATATCGCCCGGCCTGGTGGACATCGGGAATTTTGCCGATTTGATATGCCAAATCACATGATGCATCCCGAGGCTTGCTGCGATGCGGGCAAGAGTTTCGTCAAGCAGCAGCGCCCCGGGAATGATCGGGTTTCCGGGGAAATGCCCTGCTCCACATGGGTGGCTTTCAGAAAAATGGAACGTTAACTCATTCAATGATTTCGTTCCTTGCTGGTTTCCCGAAACAAATTTTCCATGTTGGCGCGGGGAAGTTTTCCGGTGGAATTACGCGGTAATGAATCTACCATATGTATGGGCCTGGGCAAAAATACCGCATCGATGCGCAATCGCAATGCGCTCATGATGTCGCTGGCAGAGAGCCCCGGGGCGACGACAAATGCCGCCAGGCGGGAGGTTTCACCAGACTTCTCTTCAGGCATGAAAAAGGCTCCATCCTGAACACCATCGATCGAAACAAGATGATGATTGAGACTGGCAAGAGAGGTGCGTTTTCCTGCAATGTTGATCAGGTCGGCTGTCCTGCCGCGAAGAAGGAAGGTGGTTCCGCTGTGCAGCTCGACAACGTCGCCAAGGGCTTGTTTGCCATTCACATGGCCGCCGGAAACAATTGTGGTATCTCCTTCCTGATGCAACACCAATCCGTCAAAGGTTTGCCATTCATCAGTGATGGCGGTGCGGCGCGTAGCAACCTGGCCGGCTTCGGTAAAGCCATAAATTTCCAGAAGTTGTGCCCCGAAAACCTCTTCAGCTTGCAGTGCCAACTCACGCGATAAAGGGGCGGTGGCGCATACAATCAGCTCGAGCTTCGGCAGTGCCGCGCTGTTTGCAATCAATGCGCGAAGGTGAACGGGGGTGGTGACGAGTGCGCGAGGACCGGGAATTTGGCCGAGTATCGTACTGATGTCGGCGGGAAAAAAGGGTTTGGCAGCATGCAAAATTACGCCGCCCTGCATTGCGATCAGGGCGGTAGATTCGAAACCGTACATATGTTGTGCCGGAACAGTGCCGATTAACGTCAAATCCCCCTGGTTGAATATACCCAGCCTTTTGGCTTCAACGGTAGCACTTTGAGAAATCGCGCCCCAGGTTTTTTCATTGGGCAAGGGCTCACCGGTGGATCCGGAAGTAAATACGATAGCAGCCACTTGTGCGGCGGGGATTTCTGGTATTGCAACCTCGGGCAGTGCAGATGCAGATAGATCAGGGTATGAAATTGTTTTCAGGTCAGGGTTTTCATTCTGGCCATCGGTCAAACAGTACAAACCGGGGTAGTGCTGCCTGAGGCGGCAAATTAAATCCGGCGTCTGGTTCGGCGGCAGCAAGGTGATTTGATTGCGCAGCATGGCGGCAGAGAAAACCACTACAAAACGGTAACGGTCGGTGCAAAGGTTGAGCACAAAAGGATGCTCGGGCAGTTTTTCCGCGAGTGACAGGACGTCGGTCAAAAAACGCCTGGCAGTTATGGCGTTTCCATTCTGAATGGCGAATACACTGTCTGGTTGGTGCAGGCGCAGCAGCGGAACGGTTTGCATGATCTGAGCCGCAGGCATTAGCGGGCCTTGGAGGATTTTGAGGCGGGCGGGTCGTTTGAAAATATCCTGAGCCCGTCAAAGGGAGAGCTGCGGTGTTCCCGATAGCGCAACACGCGGTAGGTGTATTCGCACAGGAACATCACTACGATCAGCGGGGAGCTGAGAATATTGATGAACGTTGACCAGGCTTCCAGCGATGCAAACAAATATAGCCCGATTGAACAGGTGATTTGCAGGGCAAAAAACAGGCTCCATGCAACGGTAACATGGCGCGTATAACTCTCTAGTTCTGGTGGAAGTGATCCATGAACCCTGCGAGCGATCGTCGTGATCAGCGGTTCGCGCCGGTTTATCAAGGTGCGGGCAAAGAACCACAACAGGAACGAATTGGCTGCTACATGAGGCAAGCCAAGAATGACTGCCGGCTGTGGCAAACCGAATATTCTTGCGGCAACCAGGCACAACAACACAAGTGTAAAGACTATCGCCAGCGCCGTTCGCAGGCCAAGCTCGATGGCAAATAGCCACGTAACCGCGATAATGAAGGGCGCTAGGGCAAGGACTGCATAAAGGGGAGTAAGATTGCCGGAAATGGATATCCTGTGAATCAGAAACTGGTACCCGAAAAAAACGGAAGCGACTGTAATCGCAACCGCCAATTTGCCACGAGACCGCATTTATTTTGTCCGGTGATGTTGGATATGATCTGCGAGGTTGCGTAGCGAAGCGAATATTGCAGCGTTATTTTCATCATCTGAACGCAACTGGACACCGTAGTACTTGGTCAGTACCAAGGAGATCTCAAGCACATCGATGGAGTCTATTCCCAGGCCTTCATCCCCATAGAGTGGTGCAAGCGGGTCGATTTCGTCGGGGCCGATATCCAGATTCAATGCCGTAATGATATGCTGGGCCAGCTCTTGTTCCAGCTCTGTTTTGTTTGTGTCGGTATTGGTAGCCATAGGAGGGTGATGTGCGAATTGAATTTCGGAGAATATTTCCAGCGATAATTTGGATTAAATACTGCTGGCAGCATACTTAATTTTCAGCAGGGTGTCCATTATCGCTCGAAGGACAGGAGTAACGGCAACAGATTTGCTGCGATTCTTTTTATGAAAAGCGGGAATTCCATAGGTTTTGTGGGTCAGAGTGATAGCCGTCTGTTGAGCGCATATTGCATTTGCTATACAATAAAAAGCTGTTGATACGCCCACCATATTGCTTCTATGCTTCGTGAATACAAGCTTAATGCGGCAACGCTGTAATTATAAACCAAAGCAATTCTATTGCATCACTGGATTTGTGTGACTACTCCCATTCGGCCTAAGCGTGTTTTGGCAATCTGTTATTCACAAACTGGGCAACTTGCCCGGATTGCCGCGCAAATTCTTGCTCCTTTGCAGAAGAACCCATCTATAGACGTACACGTTGAGGTTCTCCGGCCAAAGCGGAACTACCCCTTCCCATGGCCATTTTTCCAGTTCTTTGATGCTTTTCCCGAGGCCGCGCATCTGAAAGCGCCCGAATTGGAGCCGATGTCCCTGAAAGGCGATGAGGAATTTGACCTCGTCATTCTGTTCTACCAGGTCTGGTTCCTTGCACCATCCCTGCCAGTTACGGCTTTTTTGCAGCACCCGTTGGCTGCAAAGCTGCTGAAGGATAAGTCGGTTGTCACCGTGATCGCATGCCGGAACATGTGGCTGATGGCCCAAGAGAAGATGAAAAGCATGCTGGGCAATCTGGGTGCAAGACTGGTTGACAACGTGGTTCTTTATGACCATGGGAATGTTTTTGCGACGTTGATCACCACTCCCCGCTGGTTTCTGACAGGGAAACAATCGGGATTCATGGGCTTGCCGCCTGCCGGAATTTCACCCGATGAGATCTTGCATTCAAGACGCTTTGGACTGGCTTTGCAGGATGCGCTTGCCGCTGATGGCGAAAAGAGCGGCGCTCCCATGCTGACAGGGCTGGGTGCGGTTTTTGCCAATCCAAGACTGTATTTCAGCGAGAAAGCGGCAACCCGAAGTTTTTATTTGTGGGGTAAACTGCTGCTTGCCGTTGGCAAGCCGGGGCAAATGCGCCGCCGCCCGGTTCTATTATTGTATGTGCTATTCCTGATTACGTTGATATTGACTGTGATTCCAATAAGCCTGTTTATACAGATCATGCTGCGCCCTTTGATGATCAAACGGTTTGAAGTGCTTAAACAACAATTTGAGATGCCGTCTGGGTCAGGCAAGGAGAGGATGGGTTTGTATGGTGGGTGAAGTCTTTTTGACCAGAACGGCGTCCTACTTGCCGCTGGAGCCGGTGGGGAATGACGAGATCGAGCAGGTGCTCGGGATGGTCGGCGGACGCCCTTCCAAGGCTCGCCGTATCGTACTGCGCAGCAACGGCATCAAGCACCGCCATTATGCGCTGGATCGCGCCACGGGAAAGCCGGTGATGTCCAATGCCGAAATGGCCGCGCAGGCTGTGCGCGCTCTGGGTGTCACTGACCGGGTCGATTGCATGGCAACAGCCACATCCCGGCCCGATCAGCTTATGCCCGGGCATGGCGTGATGGTGCATGGCGCATTGGGTTGGCCGCGCATGGAGGTCGTTTCACTGGCGGGGATCTGCGTCGCCGGTGCGGCGGCATTCAAACATGCCTGGCTGGCGGTGCGCGCCAACGATGCCAACCGTGCCGTGGCAGTCGCTTCCGAGCTGGCTTCGCTTGGATTGCATGCGCGCAACTTCGACGCCGAAGTCGAGCAAAGAGTGAAGGATCTGGAGCGGAACCCTGAGATCGCCTTTGAAAAGGATTTCTTGCGCTGGATGCTTTCCGACGGCGCGGGTGCAGTGTTGCTGGAAAACCAGCCAAATGGGCCGCTGAGCCTCAGGGTGGAATGGGTGGAACTGTCATCCGACGCGCACGAATTGCCCGCTTGCATGTATTCCGGTGCGGAAAAAAACGCGGATGGCTCGCTGACCGGATGGCAGCAGTTCTCACCGCAGGAGTGGGCCACGCGCTCCATCTTTACCGTGAAACAGGATGTCAAGCTGCTCAACGAAAACGTTATCCGCGCCACCCTGACCGACCCGCTACGCATCCTGGTGGAGAAACACAATCTCAAAGAGCAGCGCATAGACTGGTTCCTGCCCCACTATTCGTCGAAATATTTTGCCGAGCCAGTCGCTGCCGGCGTCAAAGAGGCAGGGCTGGATATTCCGGCTGATCGCTGGTTTACCAACTTGGCCGAGAAGGGCAATACCGGCTCGGCTTCACCCTACATCATGCTGGATGAACTGTTCCATTCAGGCCGCATCAGGAAGGGTCACAAGCTGCTGATGTACATCCCCGAGAGCGGCCGATTCTCTACCGGATTTATCTTCATGGAAGCTGTCTGATGGATGTGGATGCCGTTCCGCAGGAAGGCAACCGCACGATGGGCGGACACCGCCGGGTGATGTATGCGCGGGGCAAGGACGGGCGCATGGTGATCGTACCTTCGCGTGGTGGCGAGGTGGATGAGACGGTCACGCTGCAGGCGTTGGAAAGAATAAAAGAAATGACTGAAGAAGCGCGTGCGCGCGTGCAGGCGGGCAAGACTTCGCCTCTGGAGTACTGGATGTACGCACAGCGCCTCGATTTGCCGCAACTCTCCCAAGTGACCGGTTTCTGGAAATGGCGGATCCGCCGCCATTTTCGCCCGGAGATATTCGCCCGGCTGCCGGCGAAAATCCTGGAACAATATGCCTGGGTGATGGGGATCACGGTCGAGCAACTGAAACGGCTGCCATGAACGTAGCCAATGATAAATTCACACACCGCCATGCTGCGCACTGCGAGAGTGGTGTGGCCGCGTCCTTGCTGACCCATCATGGGGCTGCTGTTTCCGAAGCGATGGCCTTCGGCTTGTCGTCGGCACTGTCTTTCGCCTACCTGCCTTTTATCAAGTTTGCCGGCTTTCCACTGATTGCCTACCGCATGCCGCCCAAATATATCCTCAAGGGCATGCTCAAGCCTTTCAGGATGCGCCTCCGCTTCGAGACTTTTCGTAACGAGGCCGAAGGAACGCGACGGCTGGATGAACTGTTGAAGCAGGGTCATGTGGTCGGGCTGCAAACTTCTGCATTTTGGCTGCCCTATTTCCCGGAAGACATGCGTTTCCACTTCAATGCACATAACCTGCTGGTGTATGGCAAGGAAGGGAAAGATTACCTGATCAGCGATCCGGTGGCGGAGGAGCCGCAGCGTTGCGAAACCGGCGCGCTGCAGCGTGCCCGCTTTGCCAAAGGCCTGATGGCGCCCAAGGGGCTGCTGTATTACCCGGAATCCGTGGACCGCACCGAAGTGACAGCCGAGGACATCCGGCGGGCGATCAGGAAAACCGTCCGCATCATGCTGGGATTCATCCCCATCATCGGGGTGCGCGGGATGCATATGCTGGCCAACAAGGTGGCGAAACTTGATCCGGCAGACAAGCTCAGTCTTAACTACGTCGGCCATATTGTTCGCATGCAGGAAGAGATCGGCACCGGTGGTGGGGGATTTCGTTTCCTGTACGCTGCCTTTTTGCAGGAGGCGGCGGAGATTACTTCGTTGCCTGAATTGCGCGCCCTCGCGGATCGCATGAACGTCATCGGCGACGGCTGGCGCGAGTTTGCCCTCAAGGCGGTACGCATGATCAAAGGGCGTGAGACTTTCGACCCCGGGCTGCTTGCCGGCATGCTGCACAGCCAGGCCGACCAGGAGACGGAATTTTTCAAGGCGCTGAAGCGCGCCATTGCCTGATGCTCGCCACCCCCCATGCTTAATATCAGGGACCTGACATTCCGCTACCCCAGTGCGAACAAGCCTGCCCTTGAAAGTGCGACGTTCGCTGCTGTCCGCGGCGAGGTATTGGGATTGCTCGGGCCGAATGGCGCGGGAAAGACCACACTTATTTCGCACCTGTCCGGTTTGCTGCCGGTCCAGAAAGGTGAGATCTCGATAGACGGGCAACCGCTTGCCGTGGTCCGCCGTGCTGCGCCTGCGCGCATTGCGGTCGCACCGCAGGAATATGCGTTCTACCCGATGCTCACCGTCAACGAGAATCTGGAATGTTTCGCTTCGGCTGGCGGCCTGGGCGGCACA
>Ga0224495_10000369_pt1 | contig 36517 bp, 25 predicted proteins | sample SF_Jul11_sed_USG_FD_168128 | JGI IMG/M metagenome (GOLD analysis project Ga0224495, IMG submission 168128) | Sediment microbial communities from San Francisco Bay, California, United States - SF_Jul11_sed_USGS_4_1 | ecosystem: Environmental > Aquatic > Marine > Sediment | place: USA: California... | reverse complement strand
AAAGAGGAACAACAACCCCATTTCTCCCATTGTCATTGCGAGGAGCTTCCCCCTCATTGCGCGGAATCACTATGCTTGCCATCGCGTGGGTTCTATTATCATGAGATTGCTTCGCTTACGCTCGCAATGACAGAAAAAGAGTTGTCATTGCGAGGGGCGCAGCCCCGAAGCAATCTCCGCTCCTCACTGTCGCGGTAACATAAGAAGGAAGAACGGCACTATGACCTGGAGTGCATGTTATGTATATCTGCATTGACCTGGATGCTTTCTTTGTTTCCGTAGAGCAAGCGCTGGATCCGTCATTACTATACAAACCAGTAATTGTCGGCGGACTACCCCAGGAAAGAGGCGTAGTCGCCTCGGCATCGTATGAAGCAAGAAAATTCGGCATCCACTCAGGTATGCCCACATCCCTTGCTTACCGACTCTGCCCCCGGGCAATATTCTTAAGAGGAAATTTCCAGCACTATCGGCTATATTCGAACCGATTTTATGAGATCATAAGTTCCTATTCTCCGGAAGTAGACATGGTCTCAATAGACGAAGCATATATCAATACAACGGGAACCCAGCGTTTATTCGGACCTCCTCTCGAATTGGCCTATAAAATGAAAAATGAGATCAAAGAAACCCTGAACATTCCATCCTCCATCGGTATTGCGCGAACAAGAGTATTCTCGAAAATCGCCTGTGAACAATCTAAGCCTAACGGTACTATCGCGGTCCCGCAAAAAGATGAAATACCGTTTCTCACGCCCCTTGGTGTCAACGTCCTACCCGGCATCGGACCAAAAAATGTTGCCGTTCTTAAAAATCTGAATATCACCACAGTACAAGAATTAATAAAAACCCCAGACTGGATATTGGAAACTGCCTTGGGCAGTTATTATAAAATACTCAAATTTTTCATACAAGGTGGTGACTATCAATGCTCAGATACGATGAAATCCATTAGCCGTGAAACAACCTTACATGAAGACACCTTGAATCGAAACCTTATTTATGCATTATTATATTACCTTACAGAACGCGCATGCAGTACACTGCGCAAAAATAAATTACTCGCCAAAACAGTGACGGTGAAAACGAGGTTTTCCGACTTCAAAACGATATCCAGGAGAACCAAAATACCCGCTGGTAATGCCCAGCAAATAATTTTTGAACTCAGCGCAAGGATCTTAGAGGAAATTCTGAAGGAAAAAAAACGAATAAGACTGATCGGCATCGCCTTATCAGGTTTTGAATACGACGGTTTGCAGTCCTCCATGTTTATGTTAAAGGAGGAACGTCTTAATCGATTGAATGGCGCCCTGGATAGGGCACGGAATAAATTCGGATTCAATACTCTTTTTGCTGCCAATACCACCGTGTTAAAGAAACATTTCAAAGACAGCGATCATGGCTACACCCTACACACCCCTTCTTTATCACAGTAATTATGGTATCGGCGGTTCCGACTTCGAAACCCTGTTCGAACACCTGCGCAGGAATAATCTGAAGAGTTGTGGACTGGTCGACATCACATTCTTCGGATTACACGAATTCATAAAACACGCGAAACAATACGGCATAAAACCCATTATTGGCACAAGGATTCCCATTGCCAAAGAAAACGGCAACAAATCATATCTGATCGTACAAAATCAAGAAGGCTATAGCAATCTCTGCAAAATAGTCACCGAAATCTCTTTCAATAGATTTAATATTGCTTATATAAAAGAGCATACCAGAGGTATTATTCTGCTCACAAACTCACTGAAGCTATTAAGAAGATTAGGACCGTCATTCCCACTAAAATACTATCTCCTTCTCCCCTGTCATGCAGTAATAGATAACGCATTCCCGGCAGTTGCCACAAACGAAATACTCTACGTCACAAAAAAAGAAAAGGAATTGTATAGATTAATGTGTGCCATAAAAGAAAATCCTTACGAAAACGAACCCCTACTACCGACCCACCTCTTGAGTAACGAAAAATTCAACAGGATATTTGCTGAATACCCGGCTGCGGTACGCAATAATATCGAATTATCCGAAATGTGTAATTACATTCCGGAAAACAAAGGATGGATATTCCCGGCATCGAACGGAACCCTGCATGAAATAATAAAACAAAAGTGCAAAAGATTGACCAGTGAAGAAAAAAAACGGCTCGAGCATGAATATAAGATCATCACCGATACTGGATTTGCCCCACATTTTTCCCTAGTATACCATCTGAAGGAATTCGCTCTCGAAAAGGGCATCGGCATGAATGTACGTGGTTCGGCTGCATCTTCTTTTATTCTTTATAAACTAGGGCTATCAATAACAGACCCGCTCAAGCATAACCTGCCATTCGAACGATTCCTTAATCCCCAGCGTACCGAACCGCCCGACATCGATGTCGATGTCGAATTCAGCGAGCGCGAGAGATTAATAAAAGAAATCTATAAAAAATTTGGCAGCGACCGCGTCTCGCACATTTCGGTAATCAATCGATTCAAACGCCGGGCGAGTTTCCGCGAAACAGCCCGCGTTCACGGTATTTCACCGCGTGAACTGAGGGTGATCAAAAATCATATCGAAGAGAGAACTATCCGCGCCATACACGAACTTTCCGAAAAGATCATCGGTTACCCCCACTATTTTTCGTGCCATCCAAGCGGTATCGTAATAACACCCAATAGCATACGCGACCATGTACCCCTATACCCCAGCCCGGCAGATCAAATCACCCATCTGGACAAGGATGGAGTAGAGATGATCGGGCTTGTGAAAATTGATATACTCGGAGTCAGAGGCTTCCCTCAGTTATATCTATCAAGAGGAAAAGTCAACTTTAACGATCCCGAAGTATACAAATTCATTAGTGAAGCAAAAACCCTGGGCTGTTTTCAAATAGAAAGCCCTATGGTCAGGTACATGCTAAAAAGAATAAATCCAAAAACAATTATGGACATTGCCAATGCCATAGCCATCATCCGTCCCGGGCCGGCTCAAGGTGGTATGAAAGAAAGATTTTTAAAACGTATCAAGGGAGAGGAAAAAATAGACTATCCCCATCCAAGACTCCAAAAAGCATTGCTTGATACCCTGGGCATACCTGTATACCAGGAACAGATACTACAAATTGCCCACGACTTCGCCGATTTCTCCCTGAGTGATGGTGATATGCTACGACGGGCAATGACCAAAGCACGTAGTCCAGACAGTATGAAAGAACTCAGAGAAATATTTTTCTCCAAAGCGGAAAATATGGGCTACCATTTACGCGAAATAGAACCGGTCTGGGATCGCATAAGATCGTTCTCGTCTTTCGGTTTCAATAAATCACACAGCATAACTTACGCGACTCTTGCATATTTATCGGCCTATCAAAAATATCACGAACCGGAAAAATTTTTCTGTCAGGTAATAAATAATAAAGGAGGTTACTATCCAACTGTCGCATATATCAACGAAGCAAGAAGAAGGGGAATAAAAATAATCGCACCGGATGTCAGCAAGAGCGAACGCAGTTTTACGGTCTGCGGTTCATCGCTCCTTACTGGACTGGATGAAATAAGTGAGCTCTCCAGAGAAACGATCGGGAAAATAATCAAAATGCGGACATACCGAAATGCACGGGATTTCTTTTATCGAGTACGGCCTTCGATCGACGAAGGCATCCCACTCATAAAATCCAGAAGCCTCGATATCTTCGGGAATACCTGGCCCGAGCTGTATTTTCTCCTACTGGACTCAAAAGCATCCAAACAAGTAATTCCTAACTTATGCGAAAAAGTCCCTAAATTAAGTGACTTTAGCGATAATATTAAAGTATTGGACCAGCTAAAAACGCTCGGGTTCATCCCCGGACAACATATCCTGGAGAAATTCTACCCGAAACGTCGGCTGCGTTTATCAAGACCCGTCAATAAAGCAAAACTCATCGGTACTCTTATTACCCGGAGGACGATCCGTACAAGAAACAACAAATTGATGTGCTTCCTGACCATAGACGACGAGACAGACGTTCTTGAGGTCGTAATATTCCCTAACAAATATGATCTAAGTAAGATCGGACCCATAATGGAAATATCTGGAACCATGCAGGATGATTCATTGATCGCAGATTCATATACAAACATACCGTTCGTATTCACCGGAGCACGGGATGAAATCAACTACTACCGACAGTCTGAAGGGATGCAATATTAATCAACAACAACGACCTTTAGCATCTCACCTCGCTGTTTCGTCCTCAAGTTAATGAAGTATACACCACTGGGCAGCTGGCGGCCGATATCATCTTTGAGATGCCACATAATAGCATCGGGCAACTGTCCTTCATGCACAGTCCTCACCAACCTTCCCGCAACATCATAGACCAGAATTGACCCAAACTCACCAATAACAGTACTCCCCATCCTTATTTGCATTAGACCTCTGACCGGATTAGGAAACACCGTACAAAGAGGGATGTTAATTCTACCCATCTGGTCCTCTTCCACCGACAATATGCCGAACCAATCAAGAAAAGCTGCGAGTACTTCGGTAAGGCTCATGTGTCCAGGGATCTGGTTAATCGCTTCAAGCCCGAACCCAGAGTATATAACGCGGTAATCAGGGAATGGTGAATTATACCATATCGCCGCGCAATTCGTAAGGAGAGTATCATAATAAAGGAACTGATGCGCACTACCATCAGATGCAATTACATCACGCGAGTACTGGCTCGGCGCGCTGCCGACCGTAAATATCTTTATCATAGATTGTCCCAGAGAATCAAGTGTGTCGGGATAGCAGCGTGTGATAGATATCGAATCGTTCACCAGCTGTGCATGAAGCCAGCTTCCGTAGAACGTGGTACCGGATATCTCTTCACCGATATTCTGACCAGTAATGATCAATTTACCACCTCCATCAAGGAATTGAATCAAACTGTCCTGTTCGGCTGACGTCACTGTATTCACTGCGGCTCTGCCCGTATACCATATTATCGTACTGGTATTGAATTCATCAATCCTGCTGATGGGAAATATCCCTTGACTGGCAGGCGCCCATATCTTGTAGGTCGTGTTCAGCGTATCGAGACACACTGTGTAGTATTCCGCATATCTTTCTTCATTGTCACGGTTGACAATTAGCAGGTCAGCGGGGCTCGTGCCAATATCGACTACAGAAATCGATTCCGGAGTCACATAGACGTTCTCGACTAGCAATTCGGGGTAAGGAATCCTGGTTTGGACAATAACGCGGTAGAGTGAATCGATCAAATAGACGCTGAAGTGTCCAGTCACCGAATCACTCAATGTACTGTCGAAGTATTCGGCTCCGGCTGCGTCAACAAATTGGAAGTACAATCTGGCAGATACCCCATTACCATTCAGAGTATCGCTAATGTTGCCAGAGAGTTGTCTCAACGGATTTATGTATATAGAGGCATGGAATGTATCGTTCTCGACCCGGCCATCATTCGGATACGAGCTATACGCGTTAAACGCAAAATACCCAGTATCGCCGGGCACCCATACGCCAGCGACTGCAATGGAATCCTCTACACCTATCTCTAAATCGATAATCGTATCACCCGCGTGTGCGCCGACCAAGGCGAAATATGCGTTCTGTAACGGCTGGAAGCCGTAGTTGGCAATCCGCATCGACAGCGTAACCGTATCATCCGAGAGAAAATAAGGCTCCTGCCCGGTCGCGTATATACCGTTGACTCCAGCATCGATATTCCTTATCGAATCCATCAACCCTTCAAAACCCATGAACACCATGTAGTTTGATACCCATGTATGATCTTGATACTGGGTCCAACCCCTTGTCGGCGGGACACCGCCGTCATCGTCATAATCTTGTACAAGTAGACTATCGGTCAAAGCGTGATGATAGTCAACATACGTTAGATTCTGAGTGATCCTTGCCGCATGATTGTATGCATTGCCGTACCAGATATTCCAGGAATTGTTCCAGGTTCCGGTGGGTTGAAAGTACTTCATATACGGAAGATACGTGCTCAGCCAGCTGATCCCATACGACGTGTCGGCGTCGAATATTGAACGGCACATTCCCCACACTGCAGTACCGCCCGACATTGCCCACACCTCGTCGTTTATGTTGGTATCCGGATTCGATTCGATCCACTGCCTCACTCTTGTACCGTAGGCTACCGCCGTATCTTTCCAGACTTGATTGTTCATCTCTTTACCGTATTGGTATAACATACCAGCAACGAGAGACTGGACCTTTGGATGCAGCCTCTGATAGTATGTGCTCACACCAGTAAAATCAAGAGGATTCGCCAGCATAAAACCAACGCAAGTGTCTGCATAGACCCGGTAAGTAGTATCACCAAGAGTGTTCCTGTACATGCTTTCGGCAAAGAGACCTAATCCGCAATTCCAGACGCCGTAGAAGATACTCTCCCCGCTTCCCTCCAGATAGGCGGGGAAATTCATGACATAGATCCAGGCACGCCGGATATTCTCGAAATATGTGGTATCGCCGGTTATTTCATAATAACGACACCACACCCAGATCGCTTGCTGCGTGTTGTCGGTTTCAATCACAGTAAGGGCATCTTCCCCTTCAATTATGCCCCCGAATTCCGGATCCAGCGGATCCGATACCTGCATTGAGGCTACAAACGCTGCGGTCTGGCACAATTCGTGGATATAGCTCCAACGCTGCCACTCGCCACGCGTTAGATGAACGGCGGATTGCAGCACGGGAGATTCACGCGGGATCGAATCGGCATTGATAAAATCCTCTTCTGTCCAAAGGGAAACTGCAAAACACGTTCCTACCAGAGCTGCTACTACAAAAATAACTCTTCTCATGATTCCTCCTCGCGGTTTGCCTTCTTCACGGACCCAGACCCGTGATAGCCTGACAGTAGAATTGTATCAATCAAAGATACATTGTCAATAATTCAACAAGAGATATTTGTTGACCCGAGGTTGCCTGAAGCTATAATAACTTAATTTTTTCGACCATATAGGGAACATAAATGACTACTTCTATAATGGCAGCACTACTGGCGATGGTACTGATCGGAGCAGGTGATACGATCAACAAGCGAGCGCGGCAACTCGCTGTACCCATTGGTTCGTATTTAATCGTACAAGGTTTATCTTTTACAATCATCGTTTTGATGCTCGCGATTCTATCTGGCGGTATCAAATGGCAAAGGTCAGATGTTATTTATAGCCTGCTCAGCGCCATTTTTGGCTTTGCCGGCTTCACCCTAATGCTGCATAGCCTAACTCATGGTTACGCAAGTGTGAATTATGCCATATTCCGCTCGAGCTTTGTCATATCCACAGCCGCAGCAATATTATTGATGCATGAAGGATTATCATCAAACAAGATCGTTGGGATCGCACTTACGTGTCTGGCTATATTCATATTCTTTTACGAACCCAAACGACTCATCGCGAAAAACAAACCACTTCTCATCGCGATACTCGCAATGATAGTAGCAGCAGGTTTTCAGATCATACTGAAATTATCGACACGGGTCTTCAGTTCACCCCTCTCTTTCATCCTACTGATGAATCTCTTCTTTGGAGCCTTCGTTATTTTGTATAACATCGTGTACGGGAATTTCAAGTTTCCAAAAGCGACCTTCTTTATCGCTCCACTCAACGGTATCTTGATGGCGCTTGCGACTTTTTTCTATGTCACAGCTTTACAGAAAGGAGAACTTAGCACTGCAGTACCAATAATCCAACTGAGCTTCGTCTTCACCGCTATCCTATCCGCGGTGTTCTTGAAAGAAAATATTGGCGCACTCAGAGCAGTGGGCATCATTTGCGCGGCAATCGCAATTATAAGCCTGGCATTGTTATGAGGATGCCTATTGCTCTGCCTTCTATGGACTCATGCTCAATATACTGCCCCAAAATGTAATCAGAAAATCACAAACCATACAGGCGATAATCGGAAAGCTATCTACAAGTTGTCCAGTTCAATATTCCTGCGGTAATTCGCCCAGATGCGCACAAGAGAAGACCGGACCATCCACGCACACATACTTGTGCCCTATATTGCAGCGACCACATTTACCGATGCCGCATTTCATGCGCATTTCAAGAGACAGAAAGATGCGGTCCGGAGGGAACCCCAGTTTCTGAAGAACTGGCAGCGTGAATTTTATCATGACGGGTGGACCACATACCAAAGCAACCGTATCCTGAGAACTAGGTGCTATCTCCTCGAGGACGGTCGGTACAAAGCCCTCGCGTCTTTTCCATGTTTCATCGCCTTTATCTACCGTAATGAACATATTCAAGTCAGTCGATTTCTCCCAATCCCATAGTTCTTGTTTGTAAATCAATTCGCCGGGACTACGTGCGCCATAGACAATCGTCAACTCCTTGAACCGAGCGCGATTGCTGCCTTCAAGCATATACATTGCGGTAGCGCGAAGAGTTGTAAATGCGAATCCACCTCCGATAATCAGCACGTTTTTGCCTTCCATCAGATCCAGTGGATAACTATTCCCGAAGGGACCTCGAATTCCTATGGTATCACCCACCTCTGCGCGATGCAAGTGTTTGGTCACAAAACCAGTTCTCTTCACGGTAAACAATAGATGACCGACCTCAGTGGGAGAAGAAGCAATACCAATAGGGCATTCTCCAAAACCGAGCAACGATAGTTCTGCAAACTGTCCGGGAAGAAACAAGAAACTATCTCTGTCTTCGTTATTGACGAAAGAGAGGTCGAATGTCTTTATATCACGTGCTTCATTTTCAGTTGTGATTCTTTCGATTCTCGTCGGCATTGGAATATAGGGGTTGTTCATTTTGCCTCCACGATTTCCTTGATGACGAAGCGCAAATCGAGATTGACTGGACAATGAGTAACGCACCGGCCGCATCCAACACAGAATCTTCTCCCGTACTGTTCCATGCTATAGACAAATTTATGCATGATTCGCTGTCTCATTCTTTCCTTGCGAGTGGGTCGGGGGTTATGCCCTGATGCATGCAAGGTGAAGAGCGGATACATACATGAATCCCATGAGCGTATTCGTCTTCCTTTGGAACCATCCACTTCGTCAATGATGTCGAAACAGTGACAAGTCGGGCAGAAGTAAGTACAAATACCACAACCGAGGCATTTCTGACAAATCCGTTTCCAGTAGGAGGCATCGAAATCGCTAATTTTCCCATCCAAACCATCGCTCGTGAAGACGTTCACCAAGTGGTTCTTAGCCTCAATCATCGTCTTCTCTTTTTCAGCAAGGTCTTCCTTCGAAACGGCGTTCAAATATATGTTGGCGCTGTTCAACAACTCGTCGCCTCCCCCGGTAATCGCTTTCATAACGTAACGGTCTTTCAGCTCGTATATTACCACGTCGGCGCCAGCTTCAGAATCCGGCCCGCATCCTACTGATCCGCAGAAACAAGTTGAACGAGGCTCGCGGCAGGCAAACGACACGATCCTGGTTTTATTCCTTCGCTTTGCATAGAAAATATCTTTTGGATCACGCTCAATAAAAACTTGGTCAAGAAGTTCAACGGCCTTTGCATCGCATGGCCTCAAACCGATAAGGATAGAATATTTGTCATCACCTTGCTCTTCGCTTGGGGCATCAACCTTATTAGATGCCAGATCAAAGGAAAACAGCTTCTCGGTCTGCGGCAAGAAGAAATGCTTGAACGAAAAATGACTCGTGCCATGATGCAACTTGAACTGCTCTGGTCTTTCAATCCTCTTGATCCCATTAGAACCATCATCACCTGTTGGGCCAAATACAGTATATACTTTAATCAACAGCGTCAGGAATTCGTTGAAATCATCTTTATGGACAACAAATTCTTTAGTCATATCTCTCTCCATTAATCGGCTTCAACCATGAATTCTTGGCTGTCATCGTTGGAGAACATCGCCAGTAGCGGTGAATCGTTTGGGGAAAGCCCGGGTACGTAATCAAACCGTTCCCTGACTTCATCAACCAGCACGCGCGTGAACAACCTTAGATTTATTTTTTCGGGGCAGGCTCGCGCGCATGCACCGCAATCAACGCATCTTCCTGCCTGATGAAGTATTCTTACTATATGGTAGAATAACACATCGGACAACTCATTTGTCAAACCGAACCAGCGCGGTTTGGTCTGCTCGGCAAAGCACTCTTTGCAGTAGCAGTTTGGGCACGCATTCCGGCATGCATAGCATCTAACACAACGCGACAACTCCTGCTCGAATATCTGCCACCGCTCTGTCCGACTTTTCTGACTGAATTCAGCGATCATTGGATCAGGAGTTACTGATTTTGGCGAGTGTTCACCGACGCGAATGAGAACATCGTATACGCTCGGTGTCGGGTGAACGCAATTCTTGCAGGATTCGTACAAATTATCCATTCTGCTGAATCGATCCTCGCCAACATCATATTTCAGAATAATTTCTTCATCGTTTTCCTCAACCTCTAATACCTTCCGGCCATCCAATTTGTTAGTTATTTTGTCGATATTTACGATACCCGGGCATGATATCCCCACTATTACCACATCTTCCCTTTTCACCTGTTTTTCAACAATGAGGTTGACAAGAGAACGGCTATCACAACCCTTGCAGAGAATGCCGACCTTAGTACTTGCTGGCAGTTCCCGCATGAGCGAGCTCAGGTATACTGAAAGATTGTTCGCGCAAAAGCTGTTCCATACCAACTTTTGTACATCTTCCTGCTGTGTGACAAAGCATGGAGACGTCTGAAGCGGCAGAGAACCACTCTCATAACCTATAAAGAGATCTACTTTCTTCTCCCTCAGAAGTTCTTCTACGTTTTCAATTAGTTCGGACTCGACTCGTTTCATGTTGAATCCCCTGTTCTGGCAGAACCTCTGCGGAAGTATGTAAGAGGCCCCAGTTTCCTTATATCATTAGTTACCTTGTCGATTATCTGTGCAAACCTTACCCCTTCTGCTGCCGAAATCCACGAAAACTGAACCCTCTCCGGCTCTATCCCGACGTATTCCAAGAACTTCTTGACGAGAGCGAATTTTCTCCGGGCAAAGTAGTTGCCACTAATATAGTGGCAGTCTCCGGGATGGCAGCCAGAGACCAGGACTCCATCGACGCCGTTGTAAAGTGCTTTCACTATGTAAAGAGGATTGATCCGGCCCGAACACGGCACTTTGATAATCCGAATGTTGGTAGGGTACTGGAATCTGCTTACCCCGGCAAGATCCGCACCGGCATACGAACACCAATTGCATAAGAACGCCACAATCTTCGGTTCAAAAGATTGGTCTTTTCCCAACTCGTTCCCCTTATTACTCTTAGGCTTCATTTACTTCTTATCCCAACGCAGCACGTCCAATGCTGCCAGTACCTGTTCATCTCTAAATCCTCTGATATCAATCGCGCACGATCGACAGGAAGCAGCGCAGGTACCACACCCTTTACACAATGCTGAATTCAAAACCGCAACTTGTCTTTCCGGATCTATCTCCAATGCCTTGTAAGCGCAAATTTCAGCACACAGACCGCACCCGTTACAGCGGCTCTCGTGAACGTATGCCACCTTTGCTTCTGATTCGATCTCATCCTTACTCAGGATGGTTATTGCCCTTGACGCTGACGCCTTTGCCTGTGCAATTGTCTCACTGATGTCTTTTGGATAGTGTGCAAGCCCGCAGACAAAAACCCCGTCTGTAGCAAAATCAACCGGTCGCAGCTTTACGTGTGCTTCAAGGAAAAAGCCATCCGTACCCAAAGGGACTTTCAGGGCTTGCGATAATACCTTGTTGCCTTCACTCGGTACTATCCCGTTGCTCAGAACAATGAGGTCAGGGATAAACCTCAGTGTTTTGTTGATTATCTTTTCAGTCACGCAAACGGACAAATGCGAATCGACCTTATCTACCACAGGTTCTGAGCCTTCATCATACTGGATGAAAATAATACCTGCCTCACGTGCTTTTTTATAGTACATCTCTTTTAACCCGTATGTCCTCACATCCCTGTACACGACATAAACACGCACAAGTGGGTTCAATTGCTTCAATCTTATTGCGTTCTTTATCGCAGTACTGCAACAAACCCTACTGCAATACGGGTTCCTCTCATTGCGCGAACCGACACACTGGATCATGACAACTGAATTAAGATCCTGTAAGGAAGGTTCAGCGGCTGCTATTCTTTCCTCTAATTCGCGCTGCGTAATCACGTGCTCATCCTTGCCGTAAAGATATTCATTCGGTTTGGACTCATTGGCACCGGAGGCAACGATCACTACGCCATGGTTGATTTCCGCACGTTCTTCGTAAATACCTGTACTGCTAAATCCGATGTTCCTGCCATTGCCATGTTTGATCGCAGTTCTATAGTTTCCAATGAAGCCAGTTATCGACTCGATTTCCGCATTCTTATGCACGTTGATCAACGGATGTGTTTGAACCTGATCTATAAGATGTTCGCGAAACGTGCTCGTCTCGTAGCCATCCAGGGTATAATGCAGACGCCGTAGATTACCACCCAGTTGATCATCCTTCTCAATGAGGTCAACATGAAAATCCTGGTGTGCGAGATCCAATGCTGCACTCATGCCTGCTAACCCGCCCCCAATAACCAGCACGTTCTTGTTTACACTCAATTTCGTCTTGCTCAGGGACTCAAGGTAGGCAGCCTTGCGAATTGACATTTCAACAAGGTCCTTGGCTTTTTCCGTTGCTTTTCCCGGCTCTTTCTGGTGAACCCATGAGCACTGCTCGCGGATATTAGCGAATTCGAACAGGTACGGATTCAGCCCAGAATTCTGAAGTGTATTCTGAAAGAGCGGTTCATGGGTCCGCGGCGTGCATGCCGCTACTACGACACGATTGATCCCCATCTCCTGTATCTTATCGTTAATCAACTTCTGTGAATCCTGCGAACATGCAAACATGAGTTCCTGACTGTAGACAACATACGGCTGGCTGGCTGCATGCTCGACAACTTTCGCAACATCAACTGACGCGGCAATATTGATCCCACAACGACAGACAAAAACACCTATCCTGGGTCGATCTCCATCGTCTACCGGAACTTCAGTCGGATGTTCAACGACAATGGCCCTTCGGGGAAATTCCTTCAGCACCGCACCGGCCGATGAAGCTGCACCGCTTGCCTCAATGACAGATTCGGGTATATCTTTCGGACCTGAAATGCTACCACAGACAAATATGCCGGGCCGCGACGTCGCAACTGGTGTGAATGTTGTTGTCTGGACGAATCCCAGATCGTCCAAACGGACATCGAGCAGCATCGCAAGACACCTCAGATAAGGCGAAGCTTTGAGGCCAACGGAAAGTATGAGCAATTCGAATTCTTCTTTTCTCGTATGCCCGTCAGCCTCGTAATGTAGAATTAGATTGTCATTTGTCGGATTGATATCGACTGATGCGACACGAGCCCTGACAAATTTAGTTCCGTGTTCGGTTTGCGCACGCTCGATGAATTTGTCGAAATTCTTACCGTACGCCCTTACATCCATACCAAAGACGGAGATTTCTACATTCTGAAGATGCTCGGTGATTATTATTGCATCTTTGGCTGCTTGCATGCAACAGATAGCCGAACAATATTCATTGCCGGTTGTCGAATCACGCGACCCGACACACTGGAGGAAGGCGATTTTCCTTGGTTCTTTCCTATCCGAAGGTCTGAGCACATGGCCCTGCGTTGGACCAGAGGCGCTAAGTATGCGCTCAAACTCCATACTGGTGATCACATTGGGAAATATCTTGTAACCGTATTCGTCCTTTGAAACTGCACTGAATTCTGTCAACCCGGCGGCAACGATGATACTCCCTACTTCGATGTCAATCAACTCTTCTTTCTGATTGAAATCTATGGCCTGTGGTTCACAAAACCTCTCACATATGCGGCACTTACCACGCCTGAAATATATACAGTGTGCACTATCGATAATCGCCACTGCTGGTACTGCCTGAGGAAATGGAATACGTATACACCGTGTATCGCACAAACCCACATTAAAATCATCCGGTATCTTAACTGGACATTTTGTCATACAGATACCACAACCGGTACACTTCTCTTCATCGACATAGCGCGGCTTCTTGCGTACCTTGACCGCAAAACGCGGCGCAAAACCCTCGACTCTTTCGACTTCCGCATTGGTGATAATATTAATGTTCGGATGATTTGCAGCTTCCACAAGTTTGGGCGATAGAATACATAGCGAGCAGTCATTAGTGGGGAATGTCTTGTCAAGCTGAGCCATTCGGCCTCCAATACTCGGGGCCCGTTCCACGAGAAATACCTCGACTCCAGAATCTGCCAGATCCAAGGCTGCCTGCACGCCCGCAATCCCACCACCAATCACCATTGCCTTCTTGTGGATATCGTTCGTGTTCATAATTCTCTCATGATCACCCATATAAAAACGATCCAAAATCAATGCTCTTGTTTTGTAACATCATATTTTATTAAGTCATGCCGTAATATCTGCACACGTTTGTCAATCTCACTTATCCGTTCGACAATATCCGGTGCCGCATATTTTTCTCGAATGGCGATGTAACGAAGCACCTGCATCAAATCTGGGAAGTTGACGTTCTGAGGACAATGAGCAAAGCACCGATAACAGACGAGGCAGTACCAGATTGCAGGGGAAGTCAACACTTCTTTACGCATACCGAACAAAATCTGACGTATTAAACGCCTCGGACTGTAGTTCTCATCGATCTCGCTGACCGGACACCCTGCTGTGCACGTCCCGCAGGCGAAGCATTTCCTTAGATGCTCGCCACCTGGGTACGAAATGACCTCATCGGCGAATTTCGCATCCAGCTCACTAACATTTATGACCTGTTCTTCGCTCATGGTACTACTCCTTATGTCCATAATGATTCGGGCCTAATTGCCTCACCTGGTCAACAAAATTATTGACCGTCTTCTGAAATTCAATGCCTTCACCTGCCGAGATGAACTTCAATCCAATGCGTCTTGTATCGATACCCAATTCTTCCAGAAGCACTTTCATGAAATGATACCTTCTGAGTGTTTTGTAATTACCGTTAATATAGTGACAATCTCCAGGATGACAGCCTGTTATCATAACACCATCGGCTCCTTTTTCAAACGCGCTCAAAATGAACTCCGGTTCAATTCGCCCTGAGCACATTGTCCTTATTACCCGAAAGTTAGGGTCAATCTGTAAACGTGAAACGCCTGCCAGATCGGCACCGGCGTACGAACACCAGTTACAGCAGAATATTATTATCTTCGGTTGAAAATCTTCCATTACCACTCCCTTAGTGTACTGATCATGCCCAGTATCTGCCTTTTCGTAAATCCATATTGATCCATCGCCCCGGAAGCGCAGGCGGCGACGCATGTACCACAGCCTTTGCACAGAGCCTCGTTGACTTCTGAGACACGTTTCCCTTCCTTCACTTTGATCTCAATTGCTTCATATGGACACAGGTTGCTGCACAATCCGCAGCCAACGCAGAGTTCCTCGTTAACGTGTGAGATCGTCGCTTCAGCGTAGTACTTGTCATTTGCAAGGATCGTTGCGGCTCGCGCTGCTGAAGCCTCTGCTTGAGCTATTGCCTCAATGATGAACTTAGGACTATGGGCGAGACCGGCAACGAAAACGCCTTCGGTGGCGAAATCTACCGGTCTTAATTTGACGTGCGCTTCGAGAAAGTAACCGTCACTATTCAGTGGTACTTTGAGCATTTTCGCAATTCGTTTGTTATCTGTGTTCGGAACGATACCCGCCGACAACACAAGAAGGTCGGGTTTGATTTCAATATTCCTTTGCATCAGGGATTCAAATGCCACAACTTTCAAAGACCCATTATTGCCATGAACCGCAGGTCGATTGGAACTATCGAAACGTATGAACAAAACGCCTTTTTCGCGCGCCTCCGTATAGAATTCCTCTTTGAAACCATACGTCCTCACATCGCGGTACAAAACATAGATCTTGACATTCGGATTCATCTCAAGAAGTCTCAGTGAGTTCTTCATAGCCTGCGAACAACACCTTCTACTGCAATAGAGATGAGCATCGTCCCTTGACCCAACACATTGTATCATCACAACAGATTTGACCTCCGACATAGCAGGATCACGATCAGCGATCATTTCCTCCAATTCGCGTTGCGTAACGACTCTATCGTCCTGTCCATATAGATACTCATCTGGCGTAAATTCCTGTGCGCCGGTTGCTACGATAATTACACCGTGTTCGCATATTACTCTTGACCCATTTTCGACAATGATCTCACTGACATAATTGCCAACAAAACCGGAAACCGATTCCACATTTGCTTTTGTGTACACCCTGATCGAATCATTTTCATAGACTTCCTTTACCATTTTCTTGAGAAAATCCTGAACACCGTTTTCCTCAATCGTATAATAGATGTGCCTGGTGTTGCCGCCGAGTTCATGTTCCTTTTCAACCAAGATAACCTCGAATCCTTGCCTTGCCAGAGATAAACTTGCAGCCATCCCGGCGACCCCGCCGCCTATTACCAGCGCCTTCTGTATAACTTTGATCTCAACGCGCTTAAGCGCGGCAAGCGCACCCGCTTTGGCAACTGCCATCCTGACGAGATCCTTGGCTTTCCGGGTAGCAGCCAGTGGGTCGTTCATATGAATCCACGAACACTGATCACGAATGTTTGCCATCTCAAAAAGATACGGATTTAGACCTGCCTCCCGCACGGTTTCGCGGAAGAGCGGCTCGTGCGTTCGGGGCGTGCAGGAAGCAACGACAATACGATTGAGCTTGTGTTGCCCAATCAACTCGATCATTCTTTTCTGACTATCCTGAGAACATGTATAGAGATTGCTTTCAGCATAAACAACCTTAGACAGGCTCCTCGTGTACTCCAAGACCTGTGGCACATCAACATAACCGCCGATGTTTATACCGCAGTGACAAACAAAAACCCCGATCCTTGGCTCCTGATCATGCACTGGCAACTCGGGCGGATACTGCTTCGCCGTTATCATCGTGCCGCGCACGTCCTTCAATAATTCCATTGCTTTTGCCGCAGCGGCCGAAGATTGAGTGACGGTCTCCGGTATATCTTTAGGCTCGGTGCACGGTCCGCAGACAAATATGCCTTCCCTGCTCGATTCCACCGGACTGAATGTAGCGGTCTTAAAAAAACCTCTCTTGTTCACGCTAATATCAAGTCGTTCGGCCAAATTCGCTAAGTACCGCGATGGTTCCAAGCCACATGACAAAACAACTAAGTCGTACTCTTTAAGCACGGTTTTTTCACACTCATCAGAGTATTTGATAATTATATTCTTGGTACCGGGCACTTCATCAATTGATGCAGGTCGGCAGTGTATGTAACGAATACCACTCTTCATCGCCTTCTCATAGTATTCATCAAACCCTTTGCCGAATGCCCTGATATCCATGCAGAATATCGTGCAATCAAGGTGAGGTGCATGCTCTTTGGCAATGATCGCTTCTTTTGTAGCATACATGCAACATACAGACGAACAGTAGTCATGCGCCTCGTCCCTCGAACCTACACACTGCACAAAGGCAATTCGTCTAGGCTCTTTCTTGTCTCCAGGTCTTAGAACATGACCGTGGAATGGCCCTGACGCGGAAAGTATTCTCTCGAATTCAATGGAGGTTACGACATTGTCATACCTGCCATAACCGAATTCGCGCTTCATCTTACCTTTATGTACATCAGAACCGCTGGAAACTATGATCGACCCCACACGTAGATCAATCAGCTTGTCCACCTGCCCGAAGTCGATCGCTTTCGCCTCGCACAAATCCTGGCAAATCTTGCACTTATCATCCAAGAAGTGTACACAGTGCTCTTTGTCAATGATCGCTGCGTTCGGCACGGCTTGTGGAAAAGGAATGCGGATCACTGATCTTTGCCGTAGTCCCTGGTCAAATTCATCATACAAGGGCCTTGGCGGTCTATTGCTCAATTTCCTTAGACTATCAGAGGCACAGGGGCAAATAGAGAAACACGCTCCGCACACTAAGCATCTCTCTGACTGAATATCAAAAGGCGTTGAAATCTTTCGCTTGTCGCCACGACCGGCAAATCCGATGACACTTTGCCCCATGCGCTCGCTGCACATTCTCACACATAGTCCGCAGAGTATGCAGTCATCATTTCTCGGCGTAAAACGCGTTTGACTAACACCAAGCCTTTCTGCCATATCCTGTACTCTCTTGGACTCAGGGGCACGCGCCATGATGAGTTCAATCATCATCCTTCGAATATTATCCAACTCGGGCGTCGACGTTTGTACCTCGCAACCCTCTTCAGCACGGCAGACACAGGAGGCCTGGATTTTGCGCCACCCATTTTTCTTGATTTCAACGACGCATAACCGACAGGCGCCATAGGGGCTTAGGGCTTCGTGATAACAGAGTGTTGGGATCTTGATATTGACTGCACTCGCGGCCTGAAGTATCGTCGTACCTGGCTCCACCTTCACCGGAATACCATCGATTAGCAAAGAAACGAGCGCGCTTTCTTTCTTGGAATCCTGCAGTCCATCTCCCATTTTCTTCTTTATGCTCCTGCGTTTTTTCATGATATCACCGGTGACACGATGCTGACGGCTCTAAACTTGGGCGGACAGCTGGTATGGCAGATGCCGCACTTTATGCATTTTTTCTGGTCTATTTTGTGTACTTTCTTCGGCTCCCCGATTATAGCCCCGCACGGGCAAGCCTTTGCACATACCACACAGCCTCCGCATCTTTCTGGATCAATTGTGTAAGAAATTAAATCCTTGCATACCAACGCCGGACAGCGTCTCTCTTGGATATGAGCCTTGTATTCATCTCGGAAATACCTTATCGTTGATACCACTGGGTTTGCAGCCGTTTGACCGAACCCACACATCGAAGCGGCCTGGACGATCTGGCCAAGACTCTCGAGCAGCACGATATCATCATCTTGACCTTTGCCCTGGGTTATGCGAAGAACTATGTCATACATCTGCGCTATGCCCTCCCTGCACGAAGTGCACTTGCCGCATGATTCGTCCTTCAGAAAATTGAGGAAGTATTTTGCCACATCAACCATGCACGTATCCTCATCCATGACCACCATTCCCCCCGAGCCCATCATTGAACCAACCGCGGTCAGGCTTTCATAATCAACGGGAAGATCAAGAAGACTCGCCGGAACACATCCACCCGATGGTCCCCCTGTCTGCACGGCCTTGAATTTCTTATTATGTGGAATACCCCCACCTATATCATAAATGATTTCCCGTAGTGCAATCCCCATCGGCACTTCGACCAGACCGGTATTATTCACCTTTCCAACCAATGAGAATATCTTAGTACCCTTGCTCTTCTCGGTCCCGATGGCAGCGTACCACGCTGCCCCTCTGTTGATGATAAGCGGCACGCTAGCCCACGTTTCGACATTGTTGATATTCGTCGGATGACCCCAGAGACCGCTTTCAGCAGGATACGGCGGCCTGACCCTGGGTTCTGGTGAACGTTCACCTTCAATAGACGCTATCAGAGCCGTCTCTTCACCACAGACAAAAGCACCAGCGCCCTGACATATCCGCACCGAAAAGTTGAATCCACTACCTAGTATATCGTCGCCAAGAAAATTGGCTTGCTGGGCCTGTTTAATAGCCGTCCGAAGATTCTTTATTGCCAGAGGATACTCGGTACGCACGTAGACGATCCCTTCTTCTGCGCCGATTGCATAGGCACCTATGGCCATTCCTTCTAATACACTATGGGGGTTGCCTTCTAAGACGCTTCGATCCATGTAGGCGCCGGGATCACCTTCATCAGCATTGCATACGATATACTTTGTTTCACCATCTGCGCGCCTGCAGATCTCCCATTTCTGGCCGGTTAAGAAACCAGCACCGCCACGCCCACGCAAGCCAGATTTCTTCATCTCATCAACCACAGCCTTTGGAGCCATGCCGAACAGCACCGATCTGAGCGCATTATAGCCGTCAACGGCAAGGTAATCCTCGATTTTCTCCGGATCCACCTTACCGTTGTTACCAAGGATCAATCGGCACTGCTTCTTATAGAATGATACTTCATCGACACTCGTCACCCTCTCTTGCGTGATTGGATCAACGTACAGCAAATGCTCGACGACTTTCTTGCCGTTCAGAAGGCTTTCAATGACAAGTGACGCGTCCTCGGGTTTTACCCTCTGATAGAAAGTGTGATCAGGATATATGACGACAATCGGACCCCTCTCACAAAATCCGTGACAGCCCGTGGTCTTGACTTCAATATCAGCTTCTACCTGCCTTCTTTTTATTTCCTCAACAAACGCTTCACTAACCTTTTCACACTTGTACGCGTGGCATCCTGTACCGCCGCAAATACTAATGCAGTATCGCTTTACCCGCAATGATGACTGTTTAGCGGTGATGTAATTGTCAGCGCTGTTATTCGGCATAGCCTTTTCCTTCTTTGTGATACTTGTCAATGACGGTCTGCACTTTTCCCGGTGTCATTTGACCAAAATACTCATCACCGACCATTATGACTGGTGCGAGTGCACAAGCACCTACGCAGTTCACAGTTTCCAGTGTAAACAGAAGATCATCCGTATTATTACCGGACTCGATACCCAGGACACGTTCGAATTCCTCTAAGACGCGCTTTGCACCACGAACATGGCACGCCGTTCCCTGGCAGACTCTTATTACATACCTGCCCCGCTTTTTCAGGCTGAATGCCTTGTAAAACGTAGCAACGTTGTAGATCAAACTCAGTGGAATCTTCAGCTCACGTGCCATGTACTTAAGCAGTTCTCTTGGAAAATAGTTGTAGGCATTATTGATGGCCTGAAGAACGGGCATCAGAACACCTTTCCTATCTCGGTAATCCTGAAGTATTGCCTCAATCTGTGCGACTTCAGCAGGATCAAGCCGCAGATCTTCGGGTTGAGATTCATCATATAGTATCTGGCGCACGGGACAGTTCTGCATACAGAGTCCACACCCCGTGCATTTCTCCTCATCAACGTAGCGTGGTTCTTTCCTTATCGTAACAACGAAATCACCCGCGTCACCGGACAATTGCTCAATATCCCCATCGGTAATGACGGTAATATTTGGATGCCTGGCAACAGTGACCAGTTTCGGCGCGAGTATGCACATTGAACAATCATTAGTGGGAAAGGTTTTATCCAACTGAGCCATGACGCCACCAATGCTTGGGCTTTTCTCTAACAGATAGACTCTAAATCCAGAATCCGCAAGATCTAATGCAGCCTGGATACCGCCTATGCCTCCACCGACCACAAGTGTAGCGCCTGTCTTACCGTTGTCTCTCATAACGCCAGGTTTAACTCAGTAATTTATTAATACGTTCCAGCAGCACACCGGCCTCAACTGGTTTGTCAATGTAACCGTCAACTGGCAGCCAGGTTTCGTCACCGGCAGCACTTTCAAAATTCATCGGATATTTCTCCTCCACGGCGGTCAACATGAGAACCGGGATATCTTTGGTCTTCAAATTCCGTTTGATTTCTCGGCAAAGGTCAAATCCGGAATGATCGGTTTCCATCATGACGTCCATGATGATTAGATCGGGGTCAATTGTCTTCAATTTTTCAAGACATGCCTCCGCAGACAGGCACGTTTCAACATGATAGCCACTTTTCTCCAAAACGATTTTTGTGGCCTCTACGAAATCAACATCATCGTCCACTATCAGAATTTCTCTCTTAGACTTCACTTGTCACCTCCGTATTCCCAATGTGCATCAACATGTGGGATTCTCAACCTAAATTTCACAAATTCTGTCTGACTAACTCTCCCTGAAAGGTTACTTCTGTCATGCAGCCGAGATTCATCGAATGGGACATGTTTATCTTCGATAATATATCCTGTCTCAATGCTCAACATACCACCATGTATCTCAGCGATCCTTTTTGCGATGTGCAGTCCCATATCCGCATCGCTCATTTCCTTATGCTCGACATCCAAAATGCCGTCCGAAATAGCCTGAAATTTTTCATGTGGGATTGAGACACCTACACCTGACACGACAATATCTAAATCTTCATATGTTTCAGTTGAACACCGAATCTTGGATGTGTTCATTGCATATTTCGCCACACCAGCAATCATATTAGTGAATGCGACCTTCAAGAGTTCGAGGTCACAAAAGACAGGTCGTAACTTTCCAGTAGCAGCGTCGATTGACATTGCCCTCTTGCGAAGAAACGGTATCGTTTCGGATATGACGGGTTCAATTATGTCATGAACAATATCAACTATGCTCTTGTTGCATTGCAGTCTTCCGTTTTCTGCTTGATAGGATAATATGTAATTCCTTATCATGTCTTGCATGAGCTTAAGGTTGCATAATGAACTGGCGAGCATCTCATCCCGCTTTGGTCTCTCAATTGCTGTGGACAAATTCTCATCAGCGAGTGCACTGATGTTCATCATAACTGTACCTAGCGTCGCCTTTGACTCGCGTGCGAAAAACCGCATTACACTATTGAGATGTCTATTGAGGCTGTATATTTCCGTGTTATCTCTAATAATCTCAAGCACACTATTGATTTTGCCATTAGCATCCTTGATCGGCAGCGCAACTACATCACAGTAACGTTCCTTACCTTCATTGTCATAGTTGACATGTAGGACTTTTACGGCCTGCTGCGTTCTGAAGGCTTTCCGGACAGGACATATAGGCTCGTCACAGGGACTGACTGAGCGGTGACTGACCCGGTAGCAGGGTTCCCCAATAACACGGTCTCGGGGGACATCCAGTGCCTTGAGGTAAGCACTGTTGCAGCTGATTATTCTGAGTCTTCTGTCAACAACCGCCACCCCTTCATCCATTGTTTCAAGGATCAGTGTGCTATAATTACATTGGTTCCCAGCTGCCCTAATCCTCATCCATTCATAGATCTGATTCCTGATAAAGTACCACCGGTTCGCAATCCTGCATGCTGGTATGTCGCCTTGCTTGGCTAATTTTGTTAAGGTGTTCCTGCTCAGTTTCAGAATCTTACTGGCTTCGTTGATGTTTAAAATGTCATGTTCGAGTCCGTTCCCTGCATGTGTTTGTTTTACCAGGGTGATCGGCTTTTGACAAATTGACGCTCGTGCTAATGCCTTCTTCAGAACTATTTCAATCTCATGCATATCCAGTGGTTTGATTGCATAGAATAGGATACCTTGTTCCCTTACCTTACCGGCCGTCTCCAATGAATCATCACCAGAAGTCACAATAATAGGAAGCGATCTGTTCAGTCTCTTTATCAAAGGGATCAGCTCAAAACGCCCACCTCCCCAAGCATCAACGGCGAGAATCAAGACGTCAATGAGATCATCTTTGACCATCCTTAACAACGTTTTGGTCTGCTCGACTGCCTCTGCTCTATAGCCCAAGTTTCTCAACTCCTTCAGCAGCAGCCCAACGCATTCACGATCGCTGTCCATGACGGCAATATGTGCATGCCTGCGTAAGGACCTTCGGTCTCCGGTTCGCATATTAGTTGCTAATAGCAAAATATGTGCCGACCCATCACCAAAAAACACACGATATCTAAAACGTTAATTTAGTCCGATTTTTCGACCATTCTCGCCAATATTAGCCTACGCGTCATCGTGCCCCTTGTAGTCAAATTAGTCAGGAAAAGCTAAAATATGCACCTATGTAAAAATATCCTGTGATTTAATAGAATTTTCTTTCAACTGATGCATGTAAATAGTATGCATGAATGAAATGAATATGCAGATTGTAGTAAGGGTAGAATCTAGCGGGTGTTTAAGACTAAGGGCGAATATCGTGTTTTCGCATCATTGCCTGGAAATTCTGCCTTTGCATCCCCACGTCACGAGCAGCCTTGCTTACATTCCACTCATTCCGTCTGAGTGCTTCCGTCAGAAACGCCTTCTCAACGTTCCCGACCGCCTCTACTCTTATGTGCTTTTTCAATTCCTTCAGCTCGGCGGCGGTCCGAGCAGCGGTTATTTTGAAACAGACCCGATTACCGACGATATATATTGGTACGTGTTCCACATCGATAATTTCGCTATCACTCATTATCACCATACGATCGATTATATTTTCCAACTCACGCACATTCCCAGGCCAATGAAATTCAATAAGCATACGCAGCGCTTCAGGGGTGAAACCCTTTATTCGCTTATTACGCCTTTCGTTATACACCTTGAGGAAATGATCTACAAAGAGAGGAATATCTTCCTGCCGCTCCCTCAATGGCGGCAGATGGATCGGGACGATGTTGATCCTGTAGAAGAGGTCCTCCCTAAACATCCCTTTTTTGATCATCATTTCCAGATCCTGATTCGTTGCCGCAACCAGTCGAATATCAACCTTAATATTCTTTACGCCACCGACTTGTCTGAATTCTTTTTCCTGCAGAACCCGCAGCATCTTGGCCTGCATACCAGGGCTCAAGTCTCCGATTTCATCAAGAAAAAACGTCCCCCCACTTGCCACTTCCAAAAGGCCACTCTTTGTGACTATTGCACCTGTAAATGAACCTTTCACATGGCCGAATAATTCACTCTCAAGAAGAGTCTCCGGCAGAGCGCCGCAATCTACGGCAATGAATTTTTCGTCTTTTCTAAGTGAATGTTGATGAATAGCCCGAGCGATTAGTTCCTTCCCTGTCCCGCTCTGCCCGCGTATTAGAATCGTTGAATCAGTCGGTGCGACTTTTTCGATCAGTCTGAAGATTTCCTGCATCGCTTTGCTCTTTCCGATGATATTCTCGAATTTGAATCGCTCCTCCAATTCCCGCCGCAGATATATGTTCTCAGCTGTGATTAGTCTCCTGTCAATAATGTTACGTATGCGAATACGTATCTCATCGGGCGTAAATGGTTTCACGATGTAGTCTGCAGCGCCAGTTTTCATAACAGCAACAGCATTTTCTACGGTAGAATATCCTGTAATTATTATCACATCCGCCCCAGAATTAGATTCCTTAATTCTTTTCAATACTTCGAGCCCGTCGATTTTTGGCATCTTTACGTCCAGAATCACCAAATCCCACTGGTCGCATGCGATGGCCTCAATTGCAGCATATCCATCCTCTACTGCCAGAACATAATGTCCATCTCCTGTCAGCAATTCTGACAGTGATTTCCTTATGTTTTCATCATCATCGGCGATCAATATCCTTGTTTCATGCATAATGCACCTTTCTATCGCACATAACACATAAATAAGAGCAATTCACAAACATAGCACAACTGCCTTTCGTTTCTCCTAGTATTATATTGTACCACCATATTATGTCAATCACCAAACTTGCAGGATAGATGTGAGCAGCGGAGAGCAACACAAGAAGAAGACAGGACATCCATAACATCACGAACAAAACGGTTGCCGCTCTCCTGGAGCGTCAATTTATATTTGTTGACAATTCATGATAAAAACGTATACTACGTGTTGAAATGAATCGCAGTATGATGCATGAGATTAACTACACGACAAATATCGCTCATCGAGCGCACAATACGGTCCGTCTTTATATTGTCGTCGGAACCATCATACCCAGCCGCCTACGCATTGATCAGTTCGCTGACTCAAGATTATCCGTATCCCAAAATACCCGCATAATTAGATACTAGATACCAGAATACATATCAGTGACCAGCTATTTCGGTGAATTCGCAGCCATCGGTACGGCACTCTGCTGGTCTTTTGGTTCGATACTCTTCACCATATCCTCACGACGACTCGGTCATAATACGGTGAACCGTCTGCGACTGGTTGTAGCGTTGATTCTGCTCATGATCGCTCATTTCGTAACGTTTGGAGGGTTCTTTCCGACTGCCGCCAGTCAACACCACTGGTTCTGGTTTGGATTATCCGGGATTATCGGCTTTGCCATTGGTGATATGCTACTGTTCCGGGCATTTGTATTGCTCGGCGCCAGAATAAGCATGCTGTTAATGGCACTCGTCCCGGTTTTCGGAACATTCATTGCATGGTTATTTCTGGACGAGTTGCTCGATTTCACCCAACTCCTTGCCATTACAATTGTGATTGCTGGTATTATATGGGTGGTCGCAGAACGTCGGAACAACGGTCACAAAAAAAATCACTACATCCTCGGCATCATGTGTGGCATTGGTGGCGCGATGGGCCAGGCACTCGGTCTGATCTTATCCAAAAAGGGTCTCGCCGACAATTACTCTGCACTCTCTGGCAACATAATCCGGGTCTTCGTTGCAGCGTGTCTACTCTGGCTGATTACGCTCGTTCGGGGTCGAGTACCACGGACTGTGGTTAAGCTTAACGATAGAAAAGGTGCAACGGCAATGATAGGTGGCGCGTTCTTCGGACCTTTTCTGGGAGTATGGTTGTCGCTCGTGGCAGTCCAGAACACCTACATAGGCATCGCATCGACCCTCATGGCACTGCCGCCGATTCTTCTGATTCCTTTGTCATACTGGATATTCAAAGAAAAGATCAGTACCGGAGCCATACTCGGAACGATCATTGCCGTCATTGGCGTTGCATTGATATTTCTGCTATAATCGCTAATCTCGTTTGGCTCGTTATTCTCGTTTAGTCCGTTATTACTGTTATAACAACATTTTGAATTTGGAGTTGCGAAATTCGAAATTACTAAAAGACGATCGGTTCCGCTAGTATCGTTCTGTTTCTTAGCCTCTTAACTTCTTACCTTCTCAACTTCCGATGTTTTTGACGATACGGGCTTCGAATGCGATTACACTACACTTTGAATTCGCTGAGATTACGGTGTATCAATGCTTTGCGGGAATTTTGCTCTTTCTCGCTATTGAACGTCCCGTCCCGCTTTCGGGACGAGGATACTCGTTTCCTTATTATTGAAAATGCTGATAAAGAGAAACGGTAGAATTCTACCTAATTCCGTGTATTCTATGCTTAAATTGGACCAAAAGTGGACCAAATGAAAAGGGGAGTAATCTAGGTTACTTCCCTTTCACTTACTTATTCCAGCGAATATCACTTTGTCACTACCACTTTTCTGATTAACTCAGAGTCTTCGGTATTCACCTTCACAAAATAAACGCCGGCGCTCATGTTATTCATCGAGACTGTGATTACATTATCAAATTTTGTCAAAGTCACTGTTCTTACTAATTCACCAAGGATGTCATATATCCTGACATTGCGCAGCGGTCCGTAAGCACGAATAGTGAGTGCCGTTTTTGTCGGATTGGGATAGACGGCCAAAGTTAAGTACGAAGTGCTTTGCGATAACTCGTCTATTCCCGTTACCGAGTCGCAAATCACCGAAACACTTGAACTATAGTAATTTGCTACGTAGATCCGATTCTGAACAGGATTCAAAGTAAAGGAAATAGGTTTGTCACCAACTACGAGATTTGTAATTACACTATCGGTTGCACCATTAATCACGGTGACACTACTGTCGGAAAAATTTGCGCAGTACACATTGTTATTGGCGAAATCGTGAACGAATGCACACGGCACGTTGCCAACTGTGATCGTGGCAATCACGCTGTCGATCACGCCATCGATTACTGATACATTGTCGCTTGATTCATTCGCACAATAGACTTTGTTGTTTATGGAATTATGGACCAATGCAACAGGCCAATCACCAACTATCACAGTAGTAATCACGCTATCACCCGCGCCGTCAATCACAGACACATTGTCGCTGTACTGATTAGCGCTATAGACCTTGTTATCTGTTGAATTATAGACTAAGGCATATGGACCACCACCGACTGTGATATTGGTGATGATGTTGTTTGTCGAACCATCAATTATGGTTATAGAATTGCTTCCTTGGTTAGCGCAGTACACCTTGTTGTCTGTGGAGTTATATACTAAGTTGATAGGACTAGTGCCGACGTTCAGGGTGGTAATCACACTGTCGTTCGCTCCATCGATCACGGTCATATTATCACTATATTTATTTACACAGTAGATATTATTGTTTGTATTACGTACTAATGCACAAGGATTTTGACCGACTGTGATTGTGTCAATAACAAGATTGGTGGCTCCGTCGATTACTGTTACATTGTTGCTTCCACCATTTGCACAGTAGATTTTATTGGTGAAGGCATTATAGATAAGTGATTGGGGATAGCGACCGGATGGGATATTTGTAATTACTGTGTTCGTCACGCCATCAATCGCAGTGATAATATCGCTATACTGAGTTGCAGCGTAGACTGTGTTGCTTGTGGAATTGTACGCAAAGACACAAGGACAGCTGCCGACCGCGAGTGTGTTGATGATGCTATTGTTGATTGCATCAATTACGGTCAGGCTACCACCATATCTATTAGCACAATAGATCTCATCATCGGTCGGGTTGTAGGCTAAAGCACAAGGCCAATCACCAACCGCGATAGTAGAAATCACATTGTTAGTTGCTCCGTCGATCACGGTTGTGCTATCGCTGTAGCTATTTATGCAGTAGACCGTGTTGTTGGCTGGATTGTAGACTAAGTCATAAGGATTACTGCCAGTCGTGATGGTGGTAATCACGCCGTTAGTCGCACCGTCAATCACCGTAACATTATTGCTGTATTGATTTGCGCAGTATACTTTGTCGTTGGAGGGATTATAGACTAAGGCTCGAGGACCATCACCGACTGTGACAGTGCTAATAACGTTGTTGGTCACTCCATCGATCACGCTCACATTATCTCCATAGCTATTTGCGCAGTAGATCTTGTTGTTGGTCGGATTGTAAACGAAAGCGCGAGGGCAGCTATCGACATTTATGTTAGTAATGACGCTATTGGTAGCACCGTCGATCACGGTCACGCTGTCGCTATACTGATTTGCGCAGTAGATCTTATTGTTGGCCGGATTGTATCCAAAAGCACAGGGACCATCACCAACCATGATGTTGCTGATCACATTGTTGGTCGTACCGTCGATTACGGTCACAGTATTGCTATACCGATTTGCACAATAGATCTTGTTGTTAGTCAGATTATAGAGTAAAGCATAAGGATTGAATCCGACCGTGATGGTGGTAATCACGGTATTAGTTATTCCATCAATCACGGTTAAATTATCGCCATCACAATTTGCGCAGTAGACTTTATCATCAGTCGAATTGTAGCAGAGAGAAAGAATACCTGGGCCAGCAGGGATTCTAGCGATCTTTTCATTCGTCTCACAGTCAATCGTAATCACGCAGTTGCCTGCTTCACCACCAACATAGATTCTGTTGTTCGGCAGGCTATATGTGAATGCTCTAGGCATTATGACTCCACAGAGGGAATCTGGCACGTAGATCGTTGTTTCAAGCCATTGGGCGGATACGAGCAACGGGAGACACAGAATAATAGAAGTGGATATTAATATGTACTTCTGTTTACTTGTCACGATTTCCTCCCTGTATACGCTTATAAGTTTACTAAAATTCAGTGAAAGTTCTGATTTATTGTAGTTCGATCGTGCTGTGTGTCAAGCACGAAAATCATTAATACAAACTGCGGATTATAAGTCCGTAGATCTTAATTTGAAATCAAGAGAGACGCGGCGGACTACGGATCCGATTCTATGATTTTTCGTAACTTCCGCAATTACGTTCAAAATCGAGCAAATGCAAGCCAGATAATGTTTTCACCCATTCCTACATTCCTATTCCCATTCCTATTCCATTCCTATTCCGTGTTGAGGGTGCCGTTTAGGGCAATAAAATCTTTATGAGTCAATTTAACACACTGCTAGAGGTGACGGCTGAAGCTAGCCTTTTTCATAGAGTAAATGAAATTCCAGCATTGACCAAAATACCACCTGCTTGGAAATCTTTGCCAGCCAAATACTCCTGATGACGAGTAGGAATCATATTCACGTAGGTTGGAATAGATAACCTAGTATACTCATAATCTATTTCAAAAAATGGTTTTATTCGTCTTGTGACACTCAATCTAATACCCAAGCCAGGCTGAAAACCAAGGCGAATATTGTTCAAGAAAAGGTCATAACTGTCATAGTGTAGTGTTACCCCTAATCTACCATATAGAAAAACAAGGGATATCGGAATAACCTTCTCCAAGCCAAAGGTAAACCAATTCCCTCGCACATGCTCATCTCCAAGTGTATCACTAACATCGAACGAGAATCTTTGGAATTTAAAAAATGCTCCGAGATTATTTCTGATGTTCACTACGCTACAATTAACACCATACGTACATACATTGCTTCTGTTGAAATATCTCTGCAAAATCGTATCTGTAGGATGAAATATACCAACATTTAGATCAATGTTCCATTCTACAGTAGCAGATTTTACCACAAATGGTAACAAAAACAGCAGAATTCCTATTGCATTTTTCATCGTAACTCTTACTATTCTTGCTTCGCAGAAAGTATAGCTATGTACATAGTACTGTCAATACAAAGTCCACCTCGTCAGGATGTTATAGACAACAAACAGGCAAAACCATGTCAATTTTCACCCCACCCATTTCCGCCAGGAACCACCCGTTCTCAGTGCCTAAGTGGGGGTTCCTACAACCTGGTTGGACGAACGCAACCTGGTCAAAATGGTGCTGTCTGGTGGATAGTCCAGCAGGGATTCTTAGTCGATTTTTGATAAGAATGGGGTCAGATCCCCGATCTCGCATGCATTTCTTTTTCAATTATGTAACGGGACTTCGCTCCTCTGAAACTCAGCTAAACATTTGACAGAAATCAAGTGCCCCTAAGATTGTTTCGTCGTCCGCCTCTTGTTTTATTCCCTGTAATGATGGCTATTTGTTGACGGCTTAGGGTATTTCAGTATAATTCAATTGGTATCCGTCATCCCGTATCAGTTATCAGTCCAGCGCCTGTAGCTCAACTGGATAGAGCGACGGACTTCCATCTCAGTCTCGAGAGATCGAGACTTCGATATCGAGAGAGAATCCGAATACAGCAATCTTGAAAGATCTTTATATTACGTAATTTGGTGAAAAAAGCACTATTTTGCATTGTCTTGCTATGGCTCGGAAGTGTACCCAATTCCATACATTCTGGGCAAGAAACTGTCCAAGAACTGTCCAAAAAGAAAAGGGGAGTGATTCTGATGAATCACTCCCTGACTTCATTGAAATCGCACAAATACAAGCCAATCACCTCGCACCATTCTGTCCATTCTGAAGGTTCTGTCATTACCATATGTTTTGGTGCCGAGATGGCACAGATTTGGCACAAGGTAGGGGGGTGAGCAAATCTGGCTCTACCAGTTTTACTTTAACATTCTATCACTGTGATGACCAAGGTGTCCCACGTGCGCTAACGTTCGCAACATCTAATTGACTATCCGCGAACTATAGATACAATAGAAGCGGATGGAGAGATTCTGGAAATTCAAGGATTTTGATGACTCACTCTGGACCAATTGGAAGTGGCAACTGCAGAATCGCCTTGATAATGCATCGAACATAAAGGATTATTTCCCAAATATTAATCAAACCGATATTCAAACGTTTGAATGTTATATCAAGAAGTACAGTTTCGCAATTACACCATATACATTATCCTTGGTGGAACTGGATGAAGATTTGAATCCTTTGTTTAATGATCCAATATGGAATCAATTTCGATTCGATCAACACGATGGGGTTCAAGGTACATCATGCTATGATGGCATCCATGAAAACTGGGAAAACCCGGAAGAGCTACCGACAAGGATGCTCCACCATAAATATCCTGATAGAGCAATCTTACGGTTGGTAGATTGCTGCTTTGGCTACTGTAATTACTGCTATTTGACTTCACGGATCATGGACAAGAAGAAAACCAAGAATGTCGCAGGTACGAAAGAAATGTGGAAGAAAACAATACAGTATTTGAGGAATAATCCACAGATCCGCGATATCATAATTAGTGGCGGTGATCCGTTGATGTTTGATAACGAGAACCTTGAAAGGATACTTTTGGATGTATCCTCGATCGATTCAATCCAGTCGATCAGGTTGAACACAAGAGCCTTGACCTTTAATCCATTCCGGTTCGATACAGATCTGGTTGAAATAATAAAAAAATATAATGTGACAGCACTCGAAGTTCATTTTGCTCATCCTAAAGAGCTATCTCCGATCGTTGATGAGAAACTTCGTTTGTTTGATGAAGTAGGCTACCGTCCATTGATCTTATGGAGGAGTCCGCTTATTCGCGGGGTTAATGATACGAAAGAAGTATTACAGGAGCTGCTCCTTAAATTGTACCAACGCAGGATCACTCCATACTATATTTTTCACTATGCACCGTTCACACTTGGTAGATGCAACAGAGGATTGAGTGTCAAACGGGGCGTACATTTGCTATCTGAGATAAGACGAGAAATACCTGGTCCGGCTTTTCCAAAATACACCCTATTCCACATAGAGGGAAAACATGATATTCCCTTGGAACCACATGGTACTGATAATTTCATCTACACAAGAGATGAGAACAATAGACCGATCATCAAATTCAAGAATTGGAAAAATCATTGGGTGACATACCCGGACATTGAAGAGATGAAATAGAAGCAAAGAGCATGAAGTTCAAGAACTTACGTCTCCTCCTGGACGATCTGAACAGTATAGTGAACGGATGGTATACCAGGATCGTCACATCTAAGCAAACGGTGGGAGACATGAGCACATGGTACCTTATTGCTGATTTTCCGACAAAAATCAAGTGGCGTGATGAATTAGGGGAGCTCAATGAAAACAGAATTAGCAATATGGAAAGGAGTTGCGGGATCATCGACGGTATTCTCCTGCACCCCCGGGAGGTCTTTTCAGTGCAAAAAGTGATCGGCGAACCTACAAAGGAAAGAGGTTTTAAGGAAGGTCCGAATATTGTCGGAGGACAGCTGTCATGTTCTGTTGGTGGTGGCTTGTGTCAGATCTCCACGGCGTTGTTCAATGTCGCCTTGCTCGCCAATGTGCAGATACTGCAGAAGCATAATCATAGTGCTGATATATGGGGGGAAAACCGCTTCATAGACCTTGGCAAAGATGCAACATATGTGTATGCACAGAGAGATCTTAAATTCAAGAACGATCATCCAGCTGATATTGCAGTCAGAATGAGCGTAGATAGAAATGATCTCCTTTTGAACTGTCAGATCTATTCTCCCCGAGAGCTTCCATATAAGGTAGAGATCAAACATCGGGTTTTGAAAGAACTAGAGCCTAGATCTGTTGGCAACGCAGGTTTTGATCCGCAAAAGGGTAGGAAGGGTTGGGTGGTGTTGACAGAGAGATTTATCATCAAGAGCAGCGGTGTGAGGAAGCTTACGTTCTCAAAAACTGACACTTACAAACCAATTCTACTCCAGTAAAATATGGAGTAAATGTGAAGGTTAAGACCATCGGTATCGTTCTGGAAGTGAGGGAGGATGCCGACCGTGAGAAAAAAGAGCATCAGACTATCGATCATTTCTATCATTGGCGGGAGCCGCATGAAATAGCAGCAATACAACAGGCCATTGAGAAATTGGGGTTCGCAACGGTTATTATTGGTACACCTGAAGTACTGGTGAATGCCTTGGATAAGTTCAAGCGAAAGATTGATTTCATATTCAACCTATCCGTAGGTTTTATATCAAGATTTCGTATGGCACTTGCACCATCGCTCTATGAACTTGCACGAATACCTTACAGCGGTGCTGACCCGTATACTAAATTCATAAGCCAGAACAAGCATTTTATGAAATCGTTCATGGACAAACTAGAAATCCCGACACCCGCGTGGATATATATACATAACGCTCGTGCCTTGGACCAATGGGATTTTCCGAAGTTCCCTCTGATCGTAAAACCTGCTCACGAAGGGTCATCAATTGGTGTACATGAGAGATCCGTTGTTTCGAATAGAGAGGAATTGTATGAACAATGTAATTACATCCTTCAGAACCTAAAAATGCCGGTAATTGTCGAAGAATTCATTGTTGGAAAGGAATACAAGATAGGATATATTGGCAACGAAGTAAAAAAATTCAAAGGTATTATTGAAGATACACGCGAAGATGGATCGCCCTTAATGGATAGGTTTTACCCTTTTGCTCAAAAAAAGGAAGGTATTTATCAAAAAATAGCACGAGCAATAGATCAACCTGATGTCTTCGAGGTATTGAAGGATTGTGATAAACTTTATGATATCTTGTTACCACTTGATTATGGTGTATTCGATGTCAGGGTGGACCAGACAGGTAAACACTACTTCCTCGAGTTCAATGCAGATGCGACTTTGCATCCTGACCGGGCACTTGCTCAGTGTTGTAGATCGAATGGCGTTGCGTTCAATTCTATGATAGAGAAGATACTGACAAGCGCTCTCCAGCGGTGGGGTTTAGCATAAAAGTCAAATTTGGATTGGTGTATGTGGATGTCGAGGTTGAAAAAAGTTGCCTTCATCGAATACTAATTCCCTCTTATTATTCACCGTTAGCAGATGCCCTTTTTGAATTTAAGCAGAAGATCGAACCCCTGAAGAGCACCATGCGAAACAGGAATATTCGAACACTGGCGGTTATCGTTGAAGATAAAACCAGGAATAATCCCGAATACCCGCAATTCCTCGCAGAGTTGAACAAATTGATTGACCAAAATGGTAGGATTAAGAAGTATCTCGTAATTGCCTATGGCACGCATTCAAAGCATACCACGGCTGAGAATGAGCGGGCATATGGATATAGAAACCTCAGAGATATGGAGACCATCGATCATGACTGTAACGACAATGCACTTCTTCGGGATGTTGGGAAATTATCAACCGGTTCAAGATTGTCCGTCAACAAATACGTGGCAGAAGCAGACTTCATTGTCACGCTCAGTTCAGTTTCTCCTCATGTCTTTGCTGGGTATACTGGAGGCAGAAAGATAATTTTACCCGGTGTAGCTTCATACGCGAATATCAGGGAAAACCACTCGAAAGTGATCTTGGAGAACGTCGGAGTGGGGATACTAAGTAAGAACCCGATCCATGAAGAGATGACAGAAGCAGCGCACCTGCTGAATGTTGATTACAGTATTCAGTTGGTAAGGAATAACAGTGGTGAATTAGCCGGTATCTTTGCGGATGACATTGATACTGCTTTTAACGCAGCATGTGAATTATGCAATGAAATAAATTCTGTAACTATTAACCAATATTCTGATGTGACATATGTAAGCTGTGGCGGTTATCCAAGTGATGCGAATCTTTACAGTGCACAAAGAGCAATAACAACGGCTGCATCTATTACTCGACCCGGAGGCATTGTCGTGGTATTCGGCGAATTCCCACAGGGTATGGGAAATGAAGTCTATGAAAGATCATTGCATAAATCCCTGCCCGATCTGCTTAATCTACAACAAAACGAGATCGATATCGGCGTACACAGCGCGTTCTTAACTGCGAAGAACTTCTCGCGGTGTACAATAATCCTATATACGAATAATGCCGGCACGTCATCAGAATTCATTAACGTGCACAGCATGTATGACCTTCAACGAATCAAACAGTTTATTAACGACCGCTGTGGATTGGAACATATGGCGTACTTTATTCCCAATGGATCAAATATAATATGTAAATTGAAAGAGGGATCTAAGCGGTCTGTAAAAAGGGGAAAGTGAGTTCTGTCCATTCCCTTCTGTCAAGTTCCAGGTGAAATGGGAAAAAAAGCTCATTTTTTAGTAGAGACATCCTAAGGTTGCTCCCCTGTCTTTTTTGCCCCATTTAATATAACTTTCTACGTTCTAAAGTCAAGCACTTGTCCTCTGTTCTTCGCAAGAATTTCCTCCGCTTTCATACCTTTCGAAATACCGATAGAAATCAAGCAGACGCAAGCCAGACAATGCTTTCACCCATTCTGACCGTTTTGGGATTTTCTGTCTATTACCGTTTGTTTTGGTAAATGCACCACACAAATACCGCACAGAGATAGGGATCGGCGGTTTTGATGACTGCCGATCCCTGGTAGTTGATTAGAACTAGTGCTATTGTTATTTCTTCAATATAATTGGCGTGTGAAATCACTATTAAATATAGACACAGCATCAATTTCGGGAACCACTTTCTCCAACCCGATTACTGTCTTATATGATTTTAGGCCTATATATTTCCCACGTACCCATATCACGTCACCTTCGACTAGAGCAATCTTTGAATCTATCCACATAATGCTCTCCGTTACAAATCCCCGTCTCGCATCTTTTTCTAATATCGTACATGCGTTTGTAAGAAAATAATACCCACCTACTCGTGTTCCCAGTTGACATATTCGACCGCACACCAACACCATTTTCCCTTTATGAATGCTTTCATTTCGTGTGAGAACATCTGGATTTGCGATAACATTACAACCATCCCTCAGGGCAGCGAATCTGGCAATTCTTTCTTGTTCTACTTGTCTAATCCTTTTTTCTGCCTCAATTTTCTTAAGATCTTCCTCTTTCTGTTCTTGCTTCCTTTTCTCTTGTTCTGAAACCGCCCTGGCAATTTCGATCTCGATTTCATTTAGCTTTAGGTAGGAATGGGGTCACCTATGAAAAAATTGCGTTCCCCTGATTAGGTTTTACTATACTTGGTAGTTAGTTATTTGTCAATATTGACCTCCGGTTAGTT
>Ga0224495_10000368_pt1 | contig 36604 bp, 38 predicted proteins | sample SF_Jul11_sed_USG_FD_168128 | JGI IMG/M metagenome (GOLD analysis project Ga0224495, IMG submission 168128) | Sediment microbial communities from San Francisco Bay, California, United States - SF_Jul11_sed_USGS_4_1 | ecosystem: Environmental > Aquatic > Marine > Sediment | place: USA: California... | reverse complement strand
AGATCTTGCCGAAGTCAGACAGGACAATACCCAGAGAGTGGGCGCTGCAACGTATAAGGGAAAGGAAACCGTATTGGGCATTGTTTTAATGCTCATGGGCGAAAACAGCCGAAAAGTAGCGATGGAGGCGCAAAAGGCGTTGGCCGAAGTGGAACTTCCATCGGATGTTAAAACGCAAGAGCTCTATACGCGCACGTACCTCGTTAACGAAACGTTGAAAACCGTAGCGAAAAATCTGGCCGAAGGAGCTGCTCTTGTCATCGTTGTACTTTTTTTAATTATGGGTAATTTTCGGGCAGCGCTTATCGTAGCCCTGGCCATTCCTCTTTCAATGCTGGGCGCGCTGATAGGCATGAATCAGTTTGGCATTTCCGCCAATCTCATGAGCCTCGGCGCCATCGATTTTGGTTTGCTGGTTGACGGCTCTGTGGTTATGATTGAAAACCTGATTCGCAAACTGGAAAATGAAACCCGAACCAAATTTTCCTTGAAAGATAAAACGCAACTTTTGTTAGAATCAGCCAGAGAAGTCAATCAACCGGTATTTCTTGGTCTGGCCATCATCATGATTGTCTATATTCCCATTTTGACATTGGAGGGAGTCGAAGGCAAAATGTTTCATCCCATGGCGCTAACGGTTCTTATGGCTCTTGCGACAAGTCTGGTGGTGGCCTTGATTATAATGCCGCTTCTTGGGTATCTTTTTTTAACCAAACCCCGATCCGGGAAAAATCACCTCGGTAAAAATCACGAAGACCCGTTTTTGTTGCGATGGATTCAAAAAATTTATGAACCCGTTTTAAATTTTACCATAAGTCCAAAGATCATGATTCGCGGTTCCATTTTGGGCGCCACGGGTCTCCTGCTGGTTTTCTCTCTATTCATTTTTACCAAACTTGGCTCTGATTTTATGCCGCCGTTAAACGAAGGCGATATGGTCATTAATATAACGCATCGGGCAGATATTGGTCTTTCCAAAGCGCTCAATTATCAATTTGCGGCAGAAAAAGAAATTGCCAAATTTAAAGAAGTCAAGCATGTTTTCAGCCGCATCGGAACGCCTGAGTCGGCAACAGACCCCATGGGCGTAAATCTCGTCGATGTGTTTTTAATTTTACACCCGACAGACCAGTGGCCAAAAATCAAAAACAGTCATGCCCGCACCAAGGCGGAACTTTATCATGATGTGGAAACAGCCCTTTCGTCCATTGTCGGCGGAGCGGATGTTTCCGAGAATCAACCCATTGCCATGCGTTTTAATGAAATTCTGGAAGGAAGCCGCGCCGATGTTTCGCTTCGTATTTACGGCAAGGATTTAAAAGTCCTGGCGCATATGCAGGATAAGGCCGTTGAAATTCTCGAGAAAATTCGCGGAGCAAAAGAGGTAGAACTCGATTCGCTAACGGCTTTGAAAACAAGCCCTGTTTTGGAAGTACGGTTAGACTACGCAAAAATGAACGCGTATCATGTTCATGCAGGCGATGTCAACGAAGCGTTTCAAACGGCGATGTCGGGAACCAGGGTTGGCAGTTATTATGAGTATGACTGGAGTTTTCCGGTTATCGTGAAAATGGCGGAGCAGTACCGCGATAATTTCCATGAGATTGCGCGAATTCCCATTGCCTTGCCAGAACCGGGCTCTATTCCTCTGGGGTCTGTTGCCAATCTTGAGGTTACCGAAGATGTGGTTGCTATTGCCAGAGGGAACGGCAGACGATACGCCGGCGTTGCCATAAATCTGGAAGGGCGCGATACGCTGTCTTTTGTTAATGAGGCAAAAACAAAAATAAAAGATGAGCTAAAACTTACGGAAGGTTATTCTACGGTCTGGGGAGGACAGTTTAAAAATCTGGAGAGAGCCAGAAACAAGCTGATGGTCGTGATTCCTGTTGTTCTTGCGATTATCTTTTTTTTGTTATATCAGAATTTCGGCTCCTTCAAACAAACCATGCTGATTTATCTTGGCATCCCCTTTGCCGCAACCGGGGGCGTATTTTTCCTTTTTTTCAGGGATATTCATTTTAGCGTCTCGGCATCGATTGGATTTATTACCCTGGGCGGTATCGCGATTCTCAATGGAATGGTGTTGGTTACCTTCATTAACCAACTCAGGGAATCAGGGAAAAGCCTGAAAGAGGCGGTTGTTGAGGGGGCTCTCACGCGTTTGCGACCAGTAATCATGACGGCTCTCGTCGCCTCCCTGGGTTTTCTGCCGATGGCTTTAAATACTGGTATCGGCGCCGAAGTACAAAGGCCGTTGGCTACTGTGGTAATTGGCGGGCTGGTATCATCTACAATTTTGACGCTGCTGTTATTGCCCATGTTATATCTGTGGATGGAAAAAGATAAAAAGGGAATAAAATGACGTATTTAATATTAAAATATATTTTGTCAGCTTTTATAGTAGTATTGATTTCGGAGATTTCAAAACGAAGCAGTTTTATTGGCGCAATAACTGCTTCTCTTCCGCTAATATCTATACTGGGAATGATCTGGTTATACTATGATACAAAAGATATCGGGCAGGTAGTCAAATTATCAAAAGATATATTCTGGCTTGTAATACCTTCGCTAAGCCTTTTTATCTTATTCCCTCTTCTGGCAAAAAGATTTGATTTTGCGATATCTTTGAGTTTATCCATTATTGCCATGATGGCGTTTTATGGTCTTACTGTTTTAATAATGAGATTTTTAAAATTTTAGTGATAACAATGTGAATGAAATTACGGGAAAACAAAATATTTTACGTAAGCTATTCCAGGGATGGTGGTTGAGTTTTCTTCTCTTTGAATTGCGCACACATTTTTCATATAACGTCTGAAAATACATTTTTTTTTTGCATTTTCTCCGTGCGCCCTGTGTCCTTCTATATGCAATATTTTTTTAGATGACCCCAAAAACGCTTGTTTTTACCATTGCATGTGGAGCATTATCCTGAAAGATCTGCCCGTTGTACTTTCCAGGGGCAGGCGACGGTTTTGCTCGTTATAGGTAAATTCGTACAATTCCGTTCTGGAATCCAATAAATTATACACATCAAATGTAAGAGCAGTTTTTTGTTTTTCTCCGGCCAGCTCATAACGGAATTTCACATCCCATGTCAGGGCGTACGTATACCTGGGTGTACCGTAGGGCGGACTTGCGCGGTTTTGGTCTTGAACGATAACCGGGCCATCCGACAAACCTGCGGGAACAAGCATGCTTCCCCAAGGTTGACCGTCCCGATACCGCATTGTATTGGCTATCGAAAAAGGCCCCAGATTAAAGCCAAACAAAATATTTACAAGGTATGCCCGTTCCCCGTCGGTAATGGCCAGCGTGTTTTTTTGTTTGTTTGGATTGGCGCTGGATTCCGCATATTGTCCCATGTCATTGTATTCAGGGCCATTGCCGGGTATTGTATAAGCCTGGGCATAGCAGGCTTCGGTAGAAATCTGAAAAAACCAGGGATCTTTTCTATCATTTTTTTTAAGTATTTGTATTTCTATGGAAGCATAATAACCTGGGTTGGCAGAATTGGTCAACATATATAGTTCATGCCCAAAAGCCGATGGGCTTCGATTATAAAGTCTGCCGTCTGTAACTTCGGGACTTGAAATGAGATTATAGCCTGAATCTACCGATGGATCAAACCCGACAAAATATAAATTGGTATAATACTTGCCATGCAAAGTAAGCGCCGCGCTCCAGTTTTTTGAAAAATTATTTGCAATTCCCAAATACAATTCATCGCGTGCAGGATATTTCATGGATTTGGACAAAGTATGATATTTCCCCCCGGTGACGTTGTACAGAGTTCCATTTTCCCCAGACTGGGGAATCCCGTCACCATTGTCATTCCATGAATAGCGAGCTCCCGAAGGCGATCCAGGGTTTAAAAAAGCCAGTTCTTGTTCAGAGAGCGGTATGGCATCATGTTGAAGACCCGTATAAATTTCCCATGGGCTGCCCCGCTTGCTGGATAATTTGATGGCTGCGGTTGGATCAAGACGGGTCAGCAAATACTGCTTTGATGCAAACCCGCTTTCCATCAGTCCCCCGCCCGACAAGGTTAGATTCCAGGATTCCCATTGCCTTTCCAGTTTAACTTCCGGGTTCAAACGCACAAGATATTGTGTGTATGGACCGCTACTATTATAGATGGTGATATCTGCCGGAGAATTATTGCAGGTTTGAGCGGTCATATTGTTTTTTAATAGCAACTGCTCCTGAACGGCTTCAAACCTGAACCTTGAATATGCTGATACATCAAAAATCCACAATTTTGCAATTTCGTTAAAATTCAGATTGTTGGTGAAAAACCCGGTATGACTTTGCATAGGCAACGGCATTTTGCCATAGACAATTTCATTTATCATTGAATAGACCATTGGGTCAGGATTGTTTTGAGTATATTTTTTAAAACCGTAGCCTGCATTGAGTCCCCAGGAAAATTTTTGCTTTTCAGGCATTATGGGCGACAATGTCAACAAGAAGGAATCTGTTCCTCCGGTCAATGTATTGGTGTCGGTGTTTCCGGTTTCTATGCCATAATGATCTCTATCGAGATGCTGATAGATCCCGGATATGTCCAAGGATTCCGATAAATTTTGCCCCATGTAGACCGTATTTCTGTTGGCAGTTTCATAACCATTTAAAAGAACAAATGTCCTTCGTTGCGCGATACCCTCATAAAATATTTGACCCGGAAGATTATTTATTCCTTTAAAAGAAGCCCCAACGCTGCCTTCCGGAGAAGGCGCCATAGCCCTGACTTTGGATGGAGCGCCACGATTTTGTGCCGGGTCGTCCTGAAAAAAATCGGGAACCCAGCTTCCTCCCCCCATATACCCCGCCGCGCCAACATTGGCCATTCCTCCGCCGGTCTTGTTATTTTCAATATCCCAGTTTAATCCGGAATTGCTGGTGTACGAATAAAGAGGAGATAATATTCTATATGTACTCCACAAATCAATGGGCATATAAATAAAAGGTCGCCCCGGATCCAGGGGGTCTGAAATATCCAGAGAGTTCAGGTGAAACCGCAGCCATTTTACAGATTCTCCTTCGATAGAAAGAGTGACGGGTTCCATTAATGAAAAACCTCCGACATCCGGATTTGAAAGTATCGCATTCGGCGCCCAATACTCAAGGGGAAAAAAGTTATGGTTCCCGTTGGGCAAAACATTCATGTCGTTTCGGGTGAACTCAATATTCCATAATCGCCAACCGGCTACGGAAACAAACTTTTCCTCTTCAGGCGATGTATTATTTTCACCGGAATAGACCGTCTCTACCGCAAACAACGCGACACCGCCGGAGAGAAAAAAAAGGAGTATAAGTTTTTTTAAAATACTACTATTCTTTTTATACATGATTATACCGGATATCGATAATTATATATTAATCGCTCTTTTTTTTCTTTATTTGTTTGTAATCGGTCAATACCACATCGGCTGTTTGAATAATGGGTAGTTTGGCCGAAATGCGCAGCGGAATGGAATCTTCATCGTCGGTAAAATACATATCGAGAGGACTCCGGACATTGAAGAAAATATTGCCCCCGGAGGATTTTTGATCGGGATTGGCCAGTCCGGATTTCACATGAACGACTTTTCTTTTTCCGCCAAGCGCCGGTACATTCATTTCGTTTACATCAACGACCTGAACAATCATTATTTGTTTTACCCCGGCAGGTAGAACTTTTAATCGATAAACATCTCCTGGTTTGGGATGCATTCCGGAAGTTCGCAAGAAAAAGAATACGCCGATTAAATCCTGGTAATCATCGTTATCAATAAAATATTCCTTTGTATTGTCTATGGTGGGTTTCTCTGAGTGGGGATATCCGGCATCTGAAAACCTGGACTCGCGCAAATTAACCAATATTTTATTGTCGTCTTGAAATCGATAGGCTCTTCGATGATAACTGTAACCGTCATAAACATCTTCAAATGCCATATAAGACTTTCTTTTTTGATAATCCCACATGGCTCCAAAATTTCCCGCCACATAGTAGATTCCCTTCAAGCTATCAAATGATTCAACATTGGCGTTTATCTGCAAATATTTTGGACCTGTTTTGACGGTTCGCATAATAATGGAACCCATGGAGATTCCTTTAACTTCAATGGAAAATTTAAGAATTTCGTTATATAATCCAGGAACCGGTTTTTCATTGTCCGAAAAAATGCTGGACATTACCAGAGAAAATCCGGCCAATAAAAATAATACTTTCCATTTGAGTTTCATTAGAATGAATGCGAGTATATTTTTTTCGAAGCGCTTTGTCCAGCATTTTTAAACCTGCATGGGTGAACGCCGGAAACTTAAATTTGATCACCCAAATATTACTTTTCAGACTTTTTTAAACCGGCCCTTTTTTTCCGAAGGTCCAGTTTAATGGGAATATTTTTCCATTTCAACTGCTTTAGCAGATTGTGCTTTAGATACCTCTTTACGTTTTCCGGAACAATGGCGCGATTGCCAAAAATAATAAATTTTTTTTCCGGATAAGCCTGGGTAATATAGTTAAATTTTAATCCATTGGAGCCAACGACCGGATTGCGATTGAGAATTTCCAGAATGTTATTTAGCTCAGGAGTTGCTATGCGCTCCTTTCCCTCGCTGAATATTTTTACAGCTTCGTTTAACGCCCTACCCGAATTCTTGCTTGAGATAGCCGATAACCATTGCACCGGAAAATTCCAGAACATACCCTGCAATTCCTCAATTTCTTCTTTAAGAAATTTTTTTCTGTCTTCGTCAATTAAATCTGTTTTATTGATAATTACAATAACGGGTTTGTTTTCTTCTTCAATCCATTCCAGAATATATTTATTTTGACGGTCAAATCCTTCCCTTGCGTCAATTAACAACAACACAACATCAGCCTCGGCAATGGCTTTTTTCGTGCGCGCTACCGAAAATATTTCTACCGCTTCAAAAGAAGTTTTTTTCCGCCGTATACCGGCAGTATCGGTTAACAAAATTTCTGTATTTTGGAAAATTAATTTTTCGTCAATAGCATCTCGCGTGGTTCCGGGCAGGTCATAAACCAGCGAGCGTTCTTTACCAAGAAACGTATTAAACAAAGTGCTTTTGCCGACATTGGGTTTACCAATCAGGGAAAGTTTTAAAACAAAGGTTGCATTGGATACATCTTGCTCTTTTCCCTCAAACTGATCAATCACAGCATCCCGAAGTTCCTCTATTCTGCGATTGTTCAGAGCTGAAATAAAAAACACACGGGAAAATCCCAGAGCGTAAAATTCTGCGGCATCGCTTTCCAGCGCGGGATCATCTACAAAATTTACGACCAGCCACACGGGTTTCTTTAACTTTCGAATGCGATCCAGCAGGTCGTACTCATAAGAACTCAAACCCTTGCGGGTGACCACCCAGAGAAGCAGATTGTATTTTTCAAGCTGCGCGGCAGCCTTTTCTATGGATGCTCGCCCAACCTCGTCTTCCTGCATACTCTTGTCAGACTCAAGACCGGGAAAGTCTGTCAAATCCCATTTCCCTTCTCCCCAGTTCAATGTCTGGGTTACAAGGTCGCGTGTAACGCCAGGCATGTCATACGTAATACTTTTATTCTTTTTTATGAGTGCGTTAAAAAGAGTACTTTTCCCGACATTTTGTTTACCGATGATTCCAATCGATGGCATGGGGGTTTATTCAAGAGGCCGATGCGGCGTAAATGCAATTATGATTTTTGGTATTTATCCTGAATTGGTTTGCGAAACAGACCGTGTATGAAGCCTTATGAGCATGGCGGTAATCTTCGATCTATCTCCGGAGATACCCGTGATTTGTCGAAAGACTGGATAGATTTTTCGGCAAGCATCAACCCATTGGACTTGCCTCCGGAAATCAAGTATCATATTTCGCAGCATCTCGAGGACATTCGAATTTACCCGGATCCGGAAAGCGTGGATTTTATTCATGCCGCCTGCAAGCATTACGATGTGAAACCGGAAAACATTCTGATCGCCAATGGCGCTTCAGAAATATTTTTTTTGCTCATGAGAATTCTTCCGCAAAAAAAAGTTATTTTGGTTGTGCCCTCCTACAGCGATTATGAAAGAGCCGCGAAAATAGAAAATAAGGAAATTATATACCATCAATTGATCGAAGCCGAAAACTTTGTCCTGGATTTTTCAAAATTATCCCCGAAGCTCCTGGGAGAGGAAATAGTTATTCTTGGCCGTCCAAACAACCCAACAGGAACTATTTTCTCTAAAAATGAAATAATTAAAATGATTGAATCAAACCCAAAAACCATATTTATTATTGATGAGGCATTTATTGACTTTTTCGAATTTTCGGAAAACGATGACAGTCTGGCATCCGTTATTTTCAACAATTTAATTACAGTTTGCTCTTTAACCAAAATATATTCCATCCCTGGTCTGCGAACAGGTCTGGCTATTGGACATGAAAAATGGATACAGTCGGCAAAAAAACTCCAATCCTCCTGGCCGCTCAATACCTTCGCCCAGCAAATGGGCGCTCTTGTTTTACAGAACGCGGAGCATGCAATATACAGCAGAAATTATTTAAAGGAAGAAGGCCGTTACCTTGTAGAACAATTCTCCAGATTTTCCAAAATAAAAATATTCCCGGTTACGGCAAATTTTGTTTTATTCAAATTACCCGACGAAAAGAAAGCCGATCAATTTTATTACCATCTCATCCAAAACCAGATATTAATCCGCCGATGTTCCAATTTTTATGGCCTGGATCATTCTTTTTTTCGGATGGCCATTTTATTGCATACAGACAACGAAAAATTTATTTCGGTTTTAGCGGATTTTTTTGGGTCAAAAAAAAGAATTGTCAAAAGAAAAAAACCGCCTGCCCTAATGATTCAAGGTACTGGATCCAACGTAGGCAAAAGCCTTTTATGCACAGCCCTGTGCAGAATTTTTTTACAGGAAGGCTACCGCGTCATGCCCTTTAAGGCGCAAAACATGTCCCTGAATTCCTGCGTTGCCATGAGAGGCGGGGAAATCAGCCGGGCTCAACACCTGCAGGCTCTGGCAGCGCGAGTGGATTCTGACGTGAGGATGAACCCTGTATTGCTAAAACCGGTAGACAAGTCCCTGTCGCAGGTAATATTGCTGGGCAAGGCTTCTGGAAATTTTGCTTTTTCCGATTACAGAAAAAATAAAGATCTGGTCTGGCAAACTATTTCCAGCGCATATGACGATTTATCTGCCGAGGCGGATATAATGATTCTCGAAGGCGCCGGTTCTCCTGTTGAAATGAATCTCAAGAACCATGATGTGGTAAATATGCGGATGGCCGAATATGCCGATGCCCGGGTAATCCTGGCGGCCAACATCGATTTTGGCGGTATCTTTGCTTCTATTGCCGGTACGCTGATGCTTCTGGAAAAAAAAGAGCGGGCTAGAATTACCGGTTTAATTGTAAATCAATTCAGGGGCGATGAAAGCTTGTTTATCGAAGGCAAAAAGCTCCTGGAAAAAATCAGCGGTAAAGATGTCCTGGGCATCATCCCCGGAGTGGAAAATCTAATGCTTCCGGATGAAGACTCGCTTGCTTTTTCAAAAAGATGGGAATCTGGAAAAACAAATCTGGATACTCTTTTAAACATTGTCGTTATAAAACTCCCTCATATTTCAAACTTTACGGATTTTGATCCTTTTCATTTGCAGAAGGAAATATCTTTTGAGTTTATTGATTCGCCTTCAAAACAGATACCAGATGCCCTGATTATTCCAGGATCCAAAAATGTAATGGCCGATATGCAGTGGCTTGATGAAACGGGTCTATCCGATTATATAAAATTTCTCGGGAACAAAGGGTGCACAGAGATTATTGGCCTGTGCGGAGGTCTGCAAATGCTGGGAAAAACCATAAAAGACCCGCATTCTATTGAATCATCGCCTGGCTCGCAAAAAGGAGAGATTTCAGGTCTTGCCCTTCTCCATATCATCACGCAATTGGAATCCGAAAAAGTTCTAAAAAAATTTTCGGGAATCCATATGGAATCACAACTGAGAGTTACTGGTTATGAAATTCATCACGGCCATACCTCAGGAAATGAAAAACCAATAATAGAAGCCCAGGCAGGTTTTTCATCGGCCAATGGCGATATATGGGGAACTTACCTTCATGGAATTTTTGACGAAAATGAGTTTCGACAGTGGTTTATTAACCGGCTTTTGAAAAAAAAGAAAATAAATCCTGTTAAAATTATACCGTATAATGTAGATGAATCCATAGAGAATTTCTCTCAAATCGTCCGGGATCGACTGGACATGAATAAAATAAAAAAATCGCTGAATTTGTAATTTAAGCCGGGTTGTTGTTTCCCGAAATATTTTGCTGCCAACCCGGCAAATGACTTGCATAAAAAGGATAAGCTCCCGGATTTTCTGAAAATATATTGGATCCATTTTCAAGAGTCAGGGGAATGACTTCCCGCATATTGCTAACAAAATGAAAATTCATCCTTTTTTTGATGCTTTCCGGAATTTTTTCCATGTCTTTTTCATTATCTTTTGGGCATATAATATCCGAAATACCCGCTCTAAATGCGGCCAGCGATTTCTCCTTTAATCCGCCAATGGGTAGAACTTTGCCGCGCAATGTAATTTCTCCTGTCAGGGCAACATGATTTTTAATCGGCGTTTGCGTAACTGCCGAAATCAAACAGGATGCAATGGTAATTCCCGCCGATGGGCCATCTTTTGGTATTGCGCCTTCCGGAATATGCAGATAAATATCGGTTCTTTCAAAAAAATCATTGGACAGCCCAAGATAATGAGCCTGGGACTTGACATAACCCAAAGCCGCATTTGCCGACTCCTTCATTACATCGCCCAGATTTCCGGTGAGGTGCAAAACGCCTTTCCCGTGCGCCAGAGCCGTTTCAATATTGAGTGTGTCGCCTCCGGCAGATGTCCAGGCAAGACCTACTGCTTTGCCAACGGCAGATGTGTCTTCTTTGCGTCCGTAAAAATATTCCGGTTGACCAAGATATTTATGGAGCATTTCAGGTTTCATTTCGTAAGCATCGGCGGTTGCATTATTTGTCTGTTTTTTTGATAAATACTCCCGCGCAATTTTTCGGTAAATTTTTGCCGCTACTCGCTCTAATTGGCGCACCCCTGCCTCTTTTGTATAACGTCGAATTAAATAGGCAAGTGACTGGGCAGGGAACCGGATATCCACATTGACCACCCCGTTATTTTCGGCCTGGCGCGTTAAAAGGTATTTTTGCGTAATGTTTATTTTTTCCTGTTCTGTATATCCTGACAAATGAATAATTTCCAGTCTGTCAAACAAAGCTTCGGGGATCGAATGGGTAACGTTGGCCGTTGCCACAAACATCACCTGGGACAAGTCAAAAGGCAGCTCCATGTAATGATCTGCAAACTCCGAATTTTGTTCAGGATCGAGCACCTCCAGAAGAGCTGCAGCAGGATTTCCGCGATAATCAGAGGATATCTTGTCAATTTCATCAAGCAAAATTACAGGGTTTTTTACTTTTAATTTTTTTAGCGTAGTTATAATACGACCGGGCAATGCGCCAATGTATGTTCTGCGATGACCACGAATTTCGGCTTCATCGCGCACTCCGCCGAGAGATATTCTGGCAAATTTTCTATCCAGACATTCAGCAAGGGTTTTTACGAGGCTGGTTTTCCCCACTCCCGGAGGCCCCACAAGACAGAGAATAGGCCCTTTGGATTCCGGGGCAAGCTGGCGTACTGCAATAAATTCCAGCATGCGATTTTTTATTTCTTCCAGACCGTAATGACTTTCATCCAGAATTTTTTGCGCCCGCTCGATGTCGCTGTTGTCTGTTGTGGTTTCAATCCAGGGAAGATCGCGAATCCAGTCAAGATAGTTTCGCAATATCGATGACTCCGCCGACATGGGTGGCATTTTTTCAAGCTTGACAAGTTCTTGCAAAGCCTTTATTTTTACTTCTTCGGGAATTCCCTCACGCTCAAAGGATTTTCGGTAAACTTCAAACTCATTAAATTCGGCCTCGCCCAGCTCTTCGCGAATAATTTTCATTTGTTCGGTCAGGTAATATTGTTTTTGCACCTTATCCATTTGCTGGCGAACACGCGTATGAATATTTTTTTCAAGCGATCCTATTTCCAATTGATTATCCAGGCCAATTTGCACTTTTTCGGCGCGGTCAAGAAGCGATAATGTTTCCAGAATATCCTGCTTTTGACTAAATGGTATGGGTAGTATGTGCGCCACCGAATCCAGCACAAACTCCTGGTCATTTTTTTGAAACAATTCATTGCTTAATTCATGCGACAGGTTTTCCTGGGTTTGAGAGTAGTCTTCAAATTTTTGCAAAATCTCGTTTAGCATTCTTCCCAGGAGTTGACTTTCCAGGGAATCCGCCTCGGGACTGACCGAAATCAAGGGTTCCGCTTTTACCTTGATATAATCCAAATCATCAATGAATTCTGTGAGCTTTACTCTTTGAATTCCTTCTACCAGTATTTTAAACGTACCATCAGGCATCTTTAAAAGTTGCAGGATTTCACAAAGAACGCCTGTTTCATACAAATCCTGGGAAGCTGGAATCACCGTTTCTGTGGTTTTTTGCGCCAGAAAAATTATCTGGCGATCCTCTTCCATGGCTTTACGGGTGGCGTCAAGAGACTTTTCACGCCCCACAATTAAAGATGAAACGTTTCCTGGAAATACCACAAGATCCCGAAGCGGTAACAAAGGATAAAAATGTTCTGTATTAATTTTTTTGCTCACAATTAGAAACTCATGCCGGATATATTAATCTATCATCGTCATCGGAAGACTGCTCTTGAGAGCTTTTTTTCCCTTTTCGCATTTCTTTATCGCCAAAATATTGTACCTGGGGTTTGGCAATACCGGAAACCACTTTTTCGGTAATCAAAACTTCTTCAACGCCCTTCATCGATGGAATTTCATACATCAGCTCATTCATTATTTCTTCCATAATCGATCGCAATCCCCGGGCTCCCGTTTCCCGTTTAATGCCGAGTTTGGCAATTTCAAGGATGGCCTCATCCGTAAAATTCAGTTTTACGCCTTCCATTTCGAAAACCGCCTGGTATTGTTTTACAAGGGAGTTTTTTGGTTCCGTTAAAATCTGAACAAGCGCTGATTCATCAAGAGGATCGAGAACTCTGATAACAGGTAATCTGCCAATAAATTCGGGAATCAATCCATATCGCATCAGGTCTTCAGGAATCACCTGCTTGAGGTATTTTTTTCGGTCTTCTTTTTTGCGAGATTTTGTCATAGAATCAAAACCCATGGTGGCCTTTTCTACCCGGTGACTGACTACTTCTTCAAGTCCTTCAAAAGCTCCTCCGCAAACAAATAAAATATTTCGCGTATTGATTGTCAGGAAATCCTGGTGCGGGTGCTTTCTTCCTCCCACCGGCGGAACGCTGGCTACTGTACCTTCTATGATTTTTAACAATGCCTGTTGAACTCCCTCGCCGGAAACATCGCGGGTAATAGACGGGTTGTCGCCTTTCCTGGCTATCTTGTCAATTTCATCGATGTAGATAATCCCCATTTCAGTTTTTGCTATATCTTGCTCCGCATTTTGATACAGACGCAATAAAATATTCTCGACATCTTCACCAACATAGCCGGCTTCCGTAAGGGCTGTGGCATCTACAATAGCCATGGGCACTTTCAATATTCTGGACAGGGTCTGGGCAAGCAGGGTTTTTCCGGATCCGGTAGAACCAATCAGCAAAATATTGGATTTATCCAGTTCTGGATGGTGGTCTTTGACTGACGCGGTCTGAATATTTTTTGCGAGACCTTTCTGGTCATACTGAATTCTTTTATAGTGATTATATACAGCTACTGAAAGAGCTTTTTTTGCTTCGCTCTGGCCGATTACATATTCGTCGAGTATCGCCTTGATTTCCTTTGGTTTCAGGAGTTTTTTAAATGTTGTATTTTCATTTTTTATTTCCTCATCGTCGGCAAGTATTGTATTGCAAAGTTGAACGCACTCATCGCAAATAAATACGCCCGGTCCGGCAATTAATCGCGTTACCTCCTCTTGCGTTTTACCGCAAAAAGAACAATGGTAGGAATCGTCCTGGTTGGATTTTTTATCGCTCATATTATTTTATTATCGTCCGCAGTTCGTCTTTCTATAACACTATCGATAATTCCGTAAGTTAACGCCTCTGACGCATCCATATATAAATCGCGGGATGTTTCGCGTTCTATTTTTTCCATCGACTTTTCGGTATGTTTCACATACAGTTTATTTAAAGTATCGCGCACCCGAATTATTTCATTTGCTTGAATTTCAATATCGGCAGCCTGACCGGATGCTCCTCCAAAGGGTTGGTGCAGCAGTATGCGCGCATTGGGAAGGGCTGAACGTTTGCCTTTGGTACCGCTGCATAAAATCAGGGCAGCGACACTCGCAGCCTGACCCACGCATACGGTACGAATATCAGGACGGACAAACTGCATTGTATCATAAATGGCCATACCGGATGAAATATATCCTCCCGGAGAGTTAATGTAAAGGTAAATATCCTTGTCGGGATCTTCCGATTCAAGATAGAGAAGCTGGGCAATAACGATATTTGCATAGGCGTCATTTATGGGGTAACCAATAAAGATAATCCGGTCTTTTAAAAGACGGGAATAAATATCGTACTGTCTCTCTCCGCGGCTGGTTTGTTCTATTACTATGGGCGTTAATGACATATTGAATCCTTAATTTATCAATAAAAAGGTAGATCATCAAATTTAATTCAGGCAGTCAACCAAGTATCTGATCATTGCGGAGCGGACTCAATGATCTTTAAGTTTGGGCATGAACTCGTTATTCAGTCAGAATGATCTAAATTAGCGGGTTTTTGGGAGACCCCCACAAAAAAATTTGTGAGGGTACGCCATTACTTTTGGCAAGTATTTTAATTTGAATTGTTTTCTTTGGAACTGGAAGGTGTAGTGCCGGTTTTTAGATTCATTATCGGTACATATTTTCCAGAATTGTCAATAACCTCAAGTTTGGATTCCGGATTTTCAAAATCCAGAGAAAAGTTAAATTGCACCGGAATGGAAATATTTCCCACCTTGTCTTCGGATTTAACAAGGATAACATACCTGTCCGCGTTTTTTAGCCGGATGGGTTTCTCATATTTGACATATTCTTCGTCATTAACCTTAATGTAGAGAGCTGCCACCCCGGATCCCTCATCAACGCCCTCAAAAGCCACTTCGGTACTTGGTGACACAATATATTCGCCGGCCGTATTTTTTACATCGGAACTGGGTATAGTGACAAGTTTGCCATTCCTTTCTTTAAGATTATCGCTTTTCTTAATGCGCACAGTCGGGGCTTTGCTGTCAACCGTAACCAGAAACTTTTTGACTTTGGACATATTGCCCACATTGTCCATTGCTGTATAATAAAACTCGACATCTCCTTCTTTGGTGATGTTAAAAAAGTTCTGATTTGAACTGATTCCTGAACCTCTTTCAAGCAATTCTTCCGGAGAAAACCCTCCATAAGTCATTCGAACTCCGGCGCCTGAAGGATTGTCCTCGGCTGCCACAAAGAATTTGGTTCGGTTGGAACAAAACACGCGAATTCCATCGCTATATAATTCGCGATCAGTTCCAATGCTGGTTGCCGGGGCTGTATTATCGACAAAAACCTGAAAAAGATTGGCTTTTTCAATGTTCCCACCATTATCAATGGCTCGATAATGCACAATATGATTTCCCTCAAGTAGTATATTAAAGGGGTTCAGATATTCCTGAAAGGGCGATTCATCAAGAGCATACTCAATTTTTCCAACTCCGGTTCCGTTGTCCTTTGAGTTTAACTTGAAAAAACTGTCGCTGCTAACATAACGAATTGTTCCATTAAAGTAATTCTCCGCTTTCCTTTTGTAAAAAGGATCCAGAGTTTTCTTGACAACCCTGGTATTTGTGGTATCCTCATTTACATTTGCCGTACTCCGTTCATTTTGCCGCTCCTGGGCAAGCAATCCAAAATTGTACGCAAACGTGGAAGTCAAGAAAACGCGCCATACAATCAACTTAAATGTCTTTGACATAAATCCCTCCATAAGTAAAATACATTCTATTATTATATTCATTCTCATTTAGGACGGCTACTAATTATTATGCATTTCAGGAAAAACAGCTATGGGACATAACGCCTTTTTGAGGCGAATTATATTTTAGGTATTTATTTCTATTTTTGGGTGAAACTACTCAATAGTGAAACTCCCATGTATTATAAGATCGCATTCATTTTCAGAATATCTTCCAGGGTCTGCTTGATTATTGGTGAATACGGTATGGGGATGGATACCCGTGGTCTTTTCCACCATTGCTCCGGAGACCATTTTTCGTAAAACAGCTTATCGTAAAACGGCATCTTGAGCATGCTCCTTCGAGTTGGCGAAAGATAACGGCATATTTTGGTTCCGTGGTAGTATATTTCGTGCCATTTTACAAAAAAACTTTCCAGTTTGGGTAAAAACCAGTAAAGTGCCATGCGAATCAGATGGGAAACGGTGACACCCAACTGCATGGCGGCCATGCGGATGAGTTTCTCATCATCGCCGTAGAGGCACATTATATGGCGGTGGTATTTCTGGATGGATTTTTGCTGTGCTTTGACCATATAGCTATGGATTTTCATAGCCTTAAGCATTCTAAGGTTTTTTTTTCGAGCCAAGCGGAACACACAGTACCGCGTAATCCACGAATAACTACAACCCCGATCCTCGGCAGCCCTTCGCACTCTGTTCCAAAGTTCCGTCTCCAGGTGAACTTCCCAAAGACAGGCAATGGGAATTCGATAAAATCTCAATTGTTTATTGCATTTCATAACAGTATATCCCGAAAATGTCAGAATATTTTCACTTACTTAAGAAAAAACAAATTTTTTACCCACTTTTTATATTTATTCGTTGGCCGAACAGGATATTCATGAGTGTCAACTCCGGGCCTGTGCATGAACCTCAATACTCACATCAAAATTTATTAAAATGCGTGGTTTTGGGTCGCAGCACCTTCAAATCACGCTAATTTAATTTATTCTGACTGAATTTCGAATTTTGACCCAAACACTCACGAAGATATTATTGGTTGCTCAATTTATTAAATTGACTGCATGTCTTCCCGATTTTGAAATATCCGGTGTTTCAATTTATCGGGAAGTGTTTTTTTTTAGTTTTGCTTTGTTTATTCTCAAACTGCAAAAAAGAAAATTATTATACAAGCGTTCCTGACTCCAATGAACCTGCAAATATAGATATCGTCATACATGGTTTTACCGGTCAGGGTTATAAGAAGCAATCCCTGGAATGGGACGTACAAGCCGATGTATCGTATGTTTCCTATGCCACCTCAAAAATTGAAATGAAAAATTTACATCTGCTAAGTTATGGTAGTCCGCCGGAAACAACCCAAATAACAAGCGATGCCGCTACCATGAACAGGGATACCAGCGACATGATTATCCGGGATAATGTAGAAGTAAAATCATCCAATGGCAGGCAGCTTTATACCAATCTTCTAAACTGGGATAATGCAAAAAAGGAGTTATTTACGGATGCTCCTGTCAAAATAATATATCCTGATGGAGAAATTATCCACGGCATGGGAATGAAATCAAACGGCGGTCTGGATAAGCTGATTATTTACCAACCCGTCGGCGTTCACACATCCAACAATGACTAACCAAAACAAAAAAGAAACCATCGCCAATACCTCTGTTTTTTCGCTCTTTACCATGCTCTCACGGATGCTTGGTCTCATCCGGGATTCTCTCAAAGCCTACGCATTTGGTACCAGCTGGTTTGCTGTTGCCTTTGACATTGCCTTTCGATTCCCCAATATGCTTCGAAACCTTGTTGCCGACGGGGCACTATCGCAATCTTTTCTTCCCATCTATGACCAGTACAGGCACAAAGACATCCAGGAGGCTCATCTTGCCTCGGGAATTGTACTCAATCTTTTTGCCATTACTCTGACTTTGCTTTCGCTCGTAGTCTGGCTCCTGACCCCGGTTTTTTTACCCTTCCTGATTAGTGAATTAAAAAATGACGCCCGGCTAACGCAGCTTACCATTGATCTCACGCGCATTTTGTTTCCCTACATTTTACTTATGTGCCTGATTTCTATTTATATGGCAATACAGTACTCCCACGGGCTTTTTTGGTCCGGGTCTTTTGGCCCCGCCCTGTTAAACGGAGTTGTTATTTTACTGTTCGGAGGCTACCTGTGGTATTTAAAATTTTTTCATCTGCCCCCGATGGAGCCCGAAAAACTAATTTATCTTTTTTCGTACACGACCATCCTGGCCGCCATAGTTCAACTTGCCTTTCAGATATGGATTACAAAACGCAATAATATTTCTCCCCGTTTTTCCCTGAAGTTTCGGCATCCGGTGGTAAAAAATCTTTTTCATATGATGCTTCCGGCTTCGCTTGGAGCCTCGGTTCAGGAATTAGCCCAGCTCATTGATATTTTTTTGGCAACATCAGTTAGCAACATTGTACCCGGAGCGGTGGCCGCATTAACCTATTCGCATAGATTGATTCACCTGCCCATGGGTATTTTCGGCATTGCCATTTCAACAGCCAGCCTCCCGCAGTTTTCCCGTCTTTTCGTCGAAAAAAAAATCTCCGAATTCAGGGAGAGCATCTGGACAGCCATTGGGTTGAATTTTTTTCTAATTTTACCGGCAACCATTGGCATGATAATTTTTGCCACCCCAATTATTGGTCTGCTGTTTGAACATGGAGAGTTTGACAAGCGCTCCACCCAGATTACCGCCATTGCGCTTGTATATTATGCTCCTGGAATTCTTGCCTTTAGTCTTCAAAAGCTCTTTATGTCTTCCATGTACGCCCGAAAGAATTCAAAGGAGCCGGCAATTATTACAATTATTGTTCTTGTAATCAATGTAGTCCTGTGTCTCATTTTAATGAAATATCTTTATCATGCCGGTCTGGCTCTGGCTTCGAGTATCGCCGGTTTTATTGGATCCTGGTTATATTTGCACCGTCTCGTAAAAACAGGCTATTTTACTTTTGCCCGAAAAAATCTACTGGATACAGGCAAAATTGTTTTTGTAAATATTATTTTCATGCTTGTTATGTTGTCCTTGCGATATCTTTTAGGCAATTTTTCGTACGGACAACAGGTTGCCATTGCAATTCCCGCCGGGTTTTGTTTGTACCTGTTATTATCACATTTGTTTAAAATATCCGAGTGGGAACTTTTCTTAAATTTGTTTCAACGCAAAATAATGAACAAGCGCTCTTAAACCTGACCCTTCCGTCTTTAGACAAATGTCCCCGAAATGGGCATGAACTCAAAATTCACTCCGTTCGAGATGAAAATTTTTGAGTTCCCGCCCAGGATCCGGGGCAAATCCGGATTCAGTCGCAATGAATTAAATTAGTACTGTTCAGCCCACCTCCATTAAATAAGCTGGGCTGGTACAATGTCAAAAGAAGATGCCATAAAAATTGAAGGGGTCATCAAGAAAGCTTTGCCCAACGCCATGTTTACTGTTGAGCTGGATAACAAACACGAAATTCTCGCCCATATTTCCGGTAAAATGAGAAAGCATTATATTCGCTTAAATCCGGGAGACCGGGTAATTGTCGAATTGTCTCCCTACGATCTAACCCGCGGAAGAATTACGTTTCGCACCAAATAGAGGGGTGACGAAGGCCCGGCGACAGCCGGCCGCAGTCAGGGGAGAAACGGTTATACAACAGAAGTTTCATGCCATTCTCCCCTTCCTCATCAAAAAAATTTTAAATCCAGAATTCCGGATATTTTCTCCACTTTACAATATTATTAAATATTAACGCGACAATGAGCATGGCCAGCGCCCCGCTCAAAACCGGCAAGAATACATAGCCAAATCCAAGCTTGTGAATAGACGGGCCGCCAATTACGGCAATAAGCGCGGTGGCTCCGCCGGGAGGATGTACCGTTCGCGTCAAGTGCATCAAGGCTATGGCCGAGGCTACCGCGACTGCGGCTGCAAGCCACGGGGAACCCGACAACATCTGCCAGGACAGCACTCCCGCAATTGCCGAGACAAAATGTCCTCCTATAAAATTTCTTGGCTGCGCCAGCGGGCTTTTGATGGCTCCGTAAATCAGTACCGCCGAAGCCCCGAAAGAACCGACTATAAACATCATATCCATGGGACTCAGCAAACCATAATGGATCCACGACACAAGGCCGATTCCGGAAAAAGCCCCCAGCCACGACCAGACTATATCTTTCAAGTGAACCCTTGGCGCCGGCTCGCTGATTGGCCTGAGCCATTTCCACAGGCGCGATTTTTCCTTTTCTTCCGGAAGCCTGATTTCCGCTTTTCTGGTCTGTGCATTTTTGTACGCGATGTGGTAAATTTGTGCAAAATCATCCGGCGTTATGTCAATAAAGCCTTCCAGTTGGCTCATGGCGTCTTCAATTTCCTTTTCGCTGAAATCAAATTCCTTTATTTGCTTCTTTTGTTTCATTTTTCCATCCTGTAAATTTATTGCCGGGACATTTTTCTAAAATTTTCAAATAATCTATAAATAAAAAAAATACCTGCAAAAGGAAATATCTGTAGCATAATTTTTCCTGTCAAATTTTGCATTTCTATTGTATATACGGCGCACAATAAAGATTCATAACTGTAATACACCAAACCCGTTGTCAAAAACATGGACAAACCGTAAATTCCAAGCGCCATTTTTAATACAAAGGACATATGCTTCAGGTTTGTGCCGAGAAAAAAACCGGCAAAAAATAAATTGCAAAGCATAATTATATGGGCATAATAATGCAATACCGAAAGATCTACCGAACGTGGAATTGTCCAGAAAGCAATGGTTCCGATAAAAAAAACAATGGATCCAGAATGCAGATGGAAACGCTCAGAAACTCGCGCAGTTTTCAATCCGGAAATAACTCCGCAAAATGCAGTCCCCAGAATCTGGAATATCAGCTTCACGTACATTATCTCATTCATACGTTCTGCCACAAACGGAACAAATAAACATAAAACTATCAGGAACAAAATGTATTTCATATTTTTCTTGCCATAGCCTCCCTGATCTGCGCCAAAACCTTTTCTTTGCCTGCCTTTGGATCAATAATTCGAATTAATTTCCCTTCCGGGTTGACAAGATAATGCATGGCCGTATGGTTAAAATCGCCGTCACGATTGGGGGTCACAACAACGCCAAATTTATATAGCTCTTCAAAAATATCTTCCCGCCTGCCTGTAAATTGCGCAAACTTCCAGGCCTGCCTTGACCCAAGCGACTGCCATGATTCTCCCAGAATCTCCGGAGTGTCGCGCAACGGATCAAAACTGATGCTTACCAGCATGAGTTTATTGTTTAACAGGTCATTTAATTGCGGATAATAATCGTATAGCCGTGACCGTAAAATTCCGCAAATAGACGAGCAATGTAAATACATGAAATCTACCAGAAGATATTTTCCCTCCCACTGCTTGAAAGTAACGGGCTTCCCGTTCATGTCTTTCATGGGAATGGATAATACCGGACGGGGCAATGGGCCTGCCCTGGAAATAGCATAGGAATAAGTAGTAAAAGAATGAAGCCCCCCGGTCCACCAGAATATTCCGGAGGACCAGGAAAGAGCTAAAAAAACAGAAATCGAAATATTTCGCAAACGACACATTTACCAGCGGTTGTTTTGGAAAAAATCCTCTTGAATTGCTTTACCGCTTGATTTGATGAGAATTTTTGGGTTTCAGATGAAGTCTGAGGAGAGAAAATTACAAATCATTCAAGAGACATTGGCAATAATCGGGGAATCTGGACTGCAGGGATTAACTGTTTCAAAAATTGCTTCTAACGCAGGTATTACCGAAGCCGCTTTGTATCGTCATTTTAAGAATAAAGAGGACATACTATTACAAGTCGTTGAATTTATTGGGATACGCCTGACGACGACGTTGAATTCAGTAAAAGACAAGATGATGAAATCATTGGATAAACTTTCAGAAATTTTTTTTATTCATACCGAGCATATCCAAAAAAATCATGGTATCCCGCGCATTATTTACACTTCCGAAGTTCATGTTAACGAAAAATTGAGAGTAGCTCTTTATAAAATAATTGATACATACCTCGCAATAGTCGGTTTCATTATTGAGGCCGGCATTAAAAACAATGAATTGCAACCCGATATAAACGCTACCGCAGAATCGATGCGGTTTTTAGCCATGATTCAATTTACAGCATTTCGATATTCTCTCAGCGGCTTTCAAAAAAAAACGATTATGGAAAGCCAGTTCATTTGGAATTCTTATGCCAATTCAATTAAATTAGAAACAAATCTATCGTCATAAAATGCGCATCCGAAAAAAAATATTTTACAGCTATGGAATTGTATTAATTCTGATTTTGGCGGTAGCCGGCATAAACACGTTCACCCGCTATGTTCTATTCAGCGATATAAAAAAAACGAACATTGTTGCCCATGAAGTAAACAATATTAACAAACTGGCCGTATCTGTTTTGCAGTTATTGATGCCGGCCAACGACTGGCTGATAACCGGAAATCCGGATGAAATCAAAAAATACAACCAATTGTATATTGAAACAAATAATTTACTGGAACAATTAATTAAAGAAAACGACAAACATTCCCTGATAATTCAAACTTTGCAAAACAACATTGAGAAAATTGATTCTCTGTCCAAAAAAATATTTCAAATTCAATCTAACGGAATCAAGACTCCTGCCGGATCCGCTCTGATGTATGAAATGGATCGAGTAGGCAACCATACATACGATATTATACGGCAGCACAATCGTGTAAATCGGGAAGAACTCCAAACAATATTTCAAAAATCCATAAATAATATGCAACTGGCAAACATTGTAACCTTTTTAACCTGGTGTATATTAATCGGTATCGGCGCTTTAATTGTATATTATTTTAACAAAGACATACAAATACCAATACAAAAATTAAGTACGGGATTTCGCGGCATCTCTCACGGGCGATGGAGTCATGTAGATTTACATGGCAATGATGAAATTTCAGACCTTGCACGCGAATTTAACACAATGATAGAGCGCATGAGTTTTTCTTACGAGGAACTGGAAAATGAAGTTCGCTCCAGAACAAAAGAACTCAATGATTTGAATATTCGTCTTGAAAATATTTCCAGAGTTGACGGACTTACGGGTCTGTTTAACCACAAATATTTTTTTGAGCGATATTTTCATGAATACGAACGTGTCGTTAGATACGAGCGTACTCTCTGTGTATTTATGATTGATATTGATAATTTTAAAATATACAACGACACTAATGGACATCTTGCAGGCGACAAGGTAATTGCCAGAGTTGCTAAAATTTTAACCAAAACAAGCCGGAAATCCGATCTGGTTGGCCGCTATGGGGGTGAGGAGTTTGTTATCGTAGCTCCCGAAATGGATAAAAAAGAAGCGTTGCTTTACGGAGAGCGGTAGAGAATGGCTATTTTAAACGAAAAATTTAAAAATGAAAAAAATCAACCGGGTGGTTCATTAACGATAAGCATTGGTATCGCGATTTTTCCAGAAATAAATTCAAGCCCCCAGAATATATTAAAAAAAGCAGATGAGGCGTTATATCTTTCCAAAAAAAATGGCCGCAATCAATGCACATTGTATCCAGTCAAAAATGCAAACAAGAAAAGAAAATAATATTATTTTTTTCTCAGACTCAAGATCAAATCATATTCAGATTTTGTTACCGGCTGAATGGAAAGCCGACTCCCTTTTTTTAGTAATTCCATGTCGGCAAGACCCGGAGTACTTTTTATCTCATCGCGCGTAACCGGAGGAGAAAATTCCATTTTGTATTTTATATCAACCATCCACCATCGCGGATTGGCGGGATCATTTTTTGGATCAAAATATTTGCTTTTTTCATCAAACTGAAATTTGTCCGGGTAGGCTTCTTTAACAATACTGCATATTCCAAAAATGGCCAGAGGCTCTACAATGCTGTGATAAAACAAAACCATGTCTCCTGTTTTCATCGACTTTAAATAATTTCTTGCCTGATAATTTCGAACGCCTTCCCAATGCGTTATTTTATCCGGAGCCTTCAAGAGATGACTCCAGGAGAAAGTCGTTGGTTCTGTTTTAAACAACCAGTAGTTCATATTGTTTTCCGTGATTTACATTTGCACAAGTATATAAGTTGCATCGTCATAATTTCGACCTTCAATGGCTTGTTGAATTTTAAGTTTCGCTTTGTCTAACGATGGACTTTTAAACACGTTTTGAAAATAGTCCACATTATCTTCCATTACAAAATAAAACCCATCCGTACACATCAGCAGCCGGGATGCCTTTGCATTAAAAGACGTTTCATAGAAGTCTGATTCCGATATTTTTCTTATTCCAAAATATTTTGTTAAAAGATGCGGAGCTTTCGGGTGATTGTCGTCGCGAGTGCAGCGCTTGATTCTTTCTCCCAAAGCATAAATTCTGGAATCCCCAAGATGCGAAATCGTGATTTTTTGAGCAGAATTTTTTGGTACATAGGCGGCGCAACATGTTGTTTCTGCAAACTCCAGCCCGGAACGCAGCAAGCATATGTTCATATCCTCCATCATATGCTTCAAATCAAAAATATTGTTCTTAAAATATATTTGATGATTTTCCTCGCAAAACCGGATCAGGGTTGCAACTCCCATTTGGGCATTTTGCGAACTGCTGACTCCGTCAAATACAAGAAAAATATAATAATTTTCAGCGTCAATAATCTCATACCCGTCCTTGTTGGAATCACGCTGCAGCCCCTGCCAGGAACCAGAAATATATTGAATGTTTCTTAATGTCTGCATGTTCTTGAAAAAAATTAACCGCTTCCGGATTCTACGGCGCTAAACAATATTGCGCAATATCGACCGTGGTGACTGAGCGAAACAAGATGCGCTGTTTTTGATCCATTCACCCATACCTCTGGAACACTTTTGGGTTTATTCCCGTCTTTCCTGATTTCCGTTCTCGTTCCTGGCAAATTTAAAGATTCGTTGATCTTTATTGCGCCATATCCTCTGCACAGAGTAGAATCGCGCGAATACGACGCTTCAATTTGTATGTCCTTTTCCTGAAATATTTTTTCAATCTCTGAATAATGGCTAATCCATATCTGTACATTTTGCAAATCCGCCCTATGCGCCAGAAAACCGGATGCATGAATGTAGCGGTCATTTTCCAGATATTCTATATTTACAACCAGATTTTCAAAAGTAATAATATCCGGCTGACTTGAAAATTGAAATTGAACAGGAGAAAATATTATATCCGGATTTATTCGTTTTATTGCCTTGTAAGCGGCCTCTTTTGCCGCCCACAATTTCCAAAAATAAATTTTTTTCAGACTCTCATGGCAGGATTCAATGATCTCCAACTCATTTGGGCTGTACACTCGTTGAATAAATTTTGTATGCTTTGCAAGATCAATTGTATCTGAATCAGTCAAATCGACGATATCATTACCCAGACTGATGGCGTTCAAAATACTCATTCTCCATATTTTTCATGGTCTGGATAATTTGAGTGCTGATATCCCTGTGAGCCCGTAAACCCGTATATTGGGTTTTCGGAAATAATTCCTGAAACGTAATTTCAAATTTTTCGCCTTTGGCGGGAATTTCAGAATAGCCTTTTTGAGAATCTCCTCTCATATAGACGCATATTACCTTGATATCCGGAAACTCTACGGCAAGCTTGCCTACGCCATAGCGAATGTTATCTATGTCGATTTTGGCAGTTCGGCTTCGACCGCCTTCGGCAAAATATGTAAATACTTCGCCCTTTTTCATCAGATATATGGTTTTCTGAACCACCAAATCCAGATGTTCTTTTGATCCATTGCGATCAACGGGAATGGATTTTCCCAGAAAGGTCACGAGGCTTCGCAATTTTGTGTTTTTAAAATTTTCTACCGCAGGCACATTCCAGGAGTATTTTTCAAAATGAAATATATACCAGCAAAGAGAGCCGCAGGCCCATATTAAAATAATAGAATCAATCATGGTTAAATGATTGGGGCAAATTAAAATTGGTTGTTTGGTTTTTGTCAGTTCTTTAAAGGTTCGCCGCACTTCCCTGATATTTTCAATTCGATATCCCATGACATATCGCATTAAAAAAACTATTATGGTTCCCATAGGAATAATGGCAAACCACGATAAAACGGATTGCAAAATCAGTATTCGAAATTTTAATTTCAAGCGATCGGCGTTTTTTTTTACGTTGTTTTCTGCAATATCCATAGCAACTCATTCCGGAAGAGAATTTACCCTCCCCCGGAATTCAATGAAAAAAGCGAATATTAACCAATTTTTCCCTTGATCAAATTCACAGCAGCGCCAACAGTTTCCACTTTATCCGCTTCATCATCTGCAATTTCAATATCAAATTCATCTTCCATTGCGAGAATAATATCCACCAATCGGGATGAATTTACCTGTAAATCGGTAACAATATTGGTCTTGTCGGAAATATCCTTCAGACCCGCCTCATTGCGCACATATGGCCCCAATAATTTGACGACCTTATCAAAAATTTCTTTTTCGCTCATAATTTCCTCCGCCTTAGATTATTTTTTCCATTTTTTAAAAATCAGGCATCCATTAACATCGCCAAAGCCAAAACTGGCTTTTGCCATTATATCCATTTCAACATCTATTGTTTTTTGAACAACGCTGTTTGCATAAGGGAGAATTTCTTCGTGTAAATCCTCACAATTTAGAGATTTGTGAATAAAACCTTTATATAGTTGCAGTAAAGCGCCTACACTTTCAATACTTCCAGCCGCGCCAAGACAGTGTCCTATCATGGACTTGGTTGAGTTTATGTAGGGAAATTTATCGGGAGACAAACCCAGGGCGCGTGCCCAGTTATTTACCTCACGAGGGTCAGCCATGGTTCCGGTAAGGTGGCCATTAATATAATCTATTTCTTCGGGTTGAATTTCAGCATATTCAATTGCTTTTTTTATACACCTTTGTACCGATGTGGAATTTGGCGCCGTCATGGAACCGCCCATCCTCTGTCCTCCACAATTTAATGCCCCTCCGAGAATTTCGGCATATATTCTGGCTCCGCGTTTCTGCGCAGATTCCAGAGACTCCAGAAATAATATCCCGGCTCCAGAACCCGGAATAAAACCGCCGCTGGATGCGCTCATTGGCCGCGAAGCTTTTTCCGGGGCATCATTGCTTGACGAATTCAATACCTTCATGGCATCAAAACCCGCCCATATATACGGAGAACTTCCTTCAACTCCGCCTGCCAACATTTTGTCTGCATATCCATGTTTTATTTTATACGATGCTTCTATAATCGCTTCGGTTCCCGTATTGCATGCGCTACTGTTGGATGAAAGCTGGTAACCAATTGCAAGCAGCCCTCCAACCTTTGCGGAAACAGAACTACCCATGACCTGCTCAACTGCAGTCGATCCCATACGGCGAACTTTTTTTTCATTTACCCTTGGCACAACCAGATTTCCTATGGTATCCATTCCGCCGAGACCGGCGCCAATAATGGCTCCCGTATCCCAATGGACAGTGTCGTCTTTAATGTCTGGCACTTCAAATCCGGCATCAACCCACGCATCAATGCTGGCAATACCTGCATAGCGCATGGCTTCATTCATTGCAAGCAGAGATTCTTCAGAAAAATATTTTTTTAATTTTTCCTCGCTGTTTTGCGGAATCCCGCCAACATTGCATCCAAAGTTTAATTCTTTTAAATTTTCTATATAACGTATACCGCTTTTGCCTTTTCTCAACGAATTCTCAAACTCATCCAGTCCATGTCCATTGGATGTAATTACTCCCATTCCTGTAACAACAACTCTTCTATTATCCGACATTTTGTTTCACTCCCACTCCTGATAATACTCCTCGAGCCACCAGCTCGCCAGTCTCCAGTACCATTTCTACCTGAGCTTTTAGTTTTTTTCTCCTGTAAAACAATTTTTCACTTTTCACAATTACCGTGCGACCAGGCATAACAGGCAGGGCAAATTCAACCTCGCTTTCTGCAAACAAGGTAATAATGTCATTATTGCCGTCTTCAAGCATATGCAAATAAATGCCCAGAGCAACAAGCCCGATTTGAGCCATCGTCTCAATAAGAATAACCCCTGGAGTAACCGGATTTCCGGGAAAATGTCCCTGATAAAAATATTCGTCTTCTTTAAATTTATATTTTCCTACCGTATGGGAATCTGATAATTCAATGATTTCATCTACAAAGCGAAACGGTTTTTGCTGCGGTATTTTACTTAATACATTGTTGCGAATTTCCAGAGATACGAATTTATCCATACATACCTCCATTAACGTGTATAATGGATCCTGTGATATAAGTTCCCGATGTAGCTAAAAACTTTACGACTTCTCCAATCTCGTCGGGTTTCCCCATTCTTCCCAGAGGAATCTTCTTTAATATTTCTTTCTGAAAATCTTCCGGAATTTTACCCGTCATATCGGTTTCAATAAACCCTGGAGCAATGGAATTGACCAGAATATTGTATTGCGCCAACTCAAGGGCGGCTACCTTGGTAAGATTGTCGATGGCGGCCTTGGTCATGCCATAGACAGATTGCGTCGCATTAGGAACCGAACCAATTACGCTGGATATATTAATTATTCTTCCGGCTTTTTTGCGAATCATAAAACGCGCAATTCTTTTAATCATATACCAGGTACCGCGCATATTTACATCAATCGTTTTTTGAAAATCATCCAATGATGCTGTAAAAATTGGATTATCCATCGCCACTCCGGCATTGTTCACAAGAACATCGATCTGTCCATTCTGATCTTTTTTAATATATTCATAAACAGCATCAATGCCTTCAATTGTGGAAACATCGCCCTGTATTATAAAAGCATCTTTCAAGGTTGCTGCAAGAGCTTCCGCTTTGGCAGCGCTGCTATTAAAATGAATCCCTACTTTAAAACCTGCATCTGAGAGCGATTTGCAGCATGCTGCTCCAATTCCCGTTGCGCCGCCAGTAATTAGTGCTATTTTTTTTTCCATATGTTAAATTATTGCAGACTATATTCCTTCAAACTACAGGCATCAAGCTACAGGCGTTCTGGCAATATCCCAAATTGCAGACCTCCCGTCAAATGATATAAGCCGGAATCAACCTTACTGAATAATACCGCCTTTTGAGTTTGTTCCCGCATGGGGAAAGTTTGTGTAAGCCAGGCCTTTAAAAAGTCCTGCTTTTGCATCCTTTATTGTGTAAATTTGCTCGCCATCAACAAAAACCTTGCCATCGCCAATAGCAAGAGCTACGCCCTGCTGTTCCATAATACTGAACCTTCTGATCTCAATTTCATACCTCACCAGCTTGTTGGATGGTCTTATCTGGCCATTAAACTCTATATCTTTACATCCAATGGCTCGTCCGGCTCCTGTTGCCCCGTTTAGAGAGCAGTACAATCCAAGCAACTGCCAGATGGCATCTACCCCAAGACAACCAGGCTGAACAGGATCATTACGAAAATGTATCTGAAAAAACCACTCGTCGATATGGACATCTTTTTCGGCCACAAGAAATCCCTTTGATCCATTTCTCTTGATTTCGGTAACCCTGTCCACCATGAGAAAAGGGGGTCCCGGCACCTGCGGAAACTCTGTCGGCGGATCTTCAAGAAGACTGCCATAGGCATGCGCTATCAGATCTTCTTTTTTTAAAGAAGAAATTTCGAGGAATTCTTTGTACTTCATCTTTAATCCCTTTGATTATTACCCGGCAATGTGTTCCCCGCCGTCAACCCTTATTATTGTGCCATTAATCCAGCGAGCTTCATCCATTGCGAGAAGCTTGATGACATTTCCAACATCTTCAGGAAGAGTCAGCCTGCCAAGCGGATTTCTTGAACGGGCATTGGCGCTAATCTGAAGATTTCCCGGGATATGCCTTAATGCCGGAGTATCCGTTACGCCGGCCTGAATAATGTTGGATCTAATTCCATACGGACCCATCTCGGCAGCCATACTTCGGGACAATGCCTCCATGGCCACTTTTGCCGCTCCAACCGACGCATAACCTCTCCAGGCAATCTCGTTGCCTTCGCTGGTGAGGCCAAACATACGAGCGTCATCCGCAAACATTTTTCTCAAGAACAAGTCTTTTGCCCATGTGTAGTAACTGGTTCCCATGGAAAATATCGTATTGGAAAGATCCTCATCGTCGGTAAGAAGATCGTTGTTGTAAATTGCAGGGTCTGCCAGATGAATAAATGCGTCGTTGCCCGCTTCAAACAATTCATTGGCGACCTTTTTAGCAACTTCTTCAGAAAGACCTGTTTTTTCGGCCATCAATTGAACCGGGGTTTTTCCTTCTTTCTTTCTGATAGGAGCGAGCAGCTTTAAATTTCCAAAAGCAATCGAGTGCAAAAGTACCCGAACTTTGCCATTCCCCATTTTTACGCTTAAATCATCGAGGAGAGCCTTTCTATCGCCAGCTTCGAGAGCATTTGTGTTATACGCTTCCAGTTGAACATTGTTGGTGCGTATTTCATCAAATTCCGCATTTATTCGATCCATAGAACCCCGGCGATCCCTGTGGGCAACGGCAATATTCATGCCTGCCTTGCTTAGAGCTTTTGCCGTAGCAAGACCAAATCCGCTGGAACCGCCCAGTATTAATGCCCAATAATTTTTACCTTTAAATTCCATTTTGTTATCCTTCCGCCATAAAAGTTTTTTTGGCCGACCTTTCGTTGATTATGGCCGGCACATTAACGCCGATCGTTGAGAAAAATTTTGATAAAACCTTGTTTGGTCCCACTTCAAAAATATTTTCTGCGCTGTCATTTAATACGCGCATATTTTGAATCCAGTCTACCGACCCACTAATTTGACTGACCATATTGTCAATAAATTCTTCGGGCTTATGAAAGGTTCCTTTAAAATTGGACAATACCTTTGCGCTGTTTTGTTGCTTGAACTGAAATTGTCCCAAAAATGCTTTGAACTCTGGTTCGATTCCCTTCATTAAGCTGCTGTGAAATGGAGCGCTTACCTGTAATTCTACAATTCTCATGATTTCCGGATACTCTTTTTGCAATAATTCTGATGCTTTTTTTATGCATTCTGATTTACCGCTGATTACTACCTGACCTGTTGAATTGTAGTTGGCAATTTCTGCGCCAGCGCTTAGGGTAATTTCTTTAAATTTGGACTTTTCAATATCATCCATCAATAGCGCGGCCATGGCGCCCACGCCCTCAGGAACGGCAGCCTGCATTAACTGCCCTCTTTTTTTAACTATTTTGACCGCATCTTGAAAATCCATTACCTCTGCAGCCACGAGGGCTGAATATTCCCCCAGACTATGACCCGCAAACAAGGACGGCTTGAAATTATATTGTTCCAGCGCTTTTAACATCGCTATTTCTGTGGTCAATATAGCGGGTTGAGTATATTCGGTAAGATTTAGTTTGGAATTCTCGGTAAAGCAAAGATTTTTCATATCTTCACCGATTGCCTCTGAGGCCACGTCAAAAATACGCTTTGCCGCATCAGAGCTTTCATAAAAATCCTGCCCCATTCCTGGCCTCTGGGCCCCCTGACCCGGAAAAATTACTGCTGTTTGTTCTTTTTTCATAATATTTTCATTGATTTTGAAACCGCTAAAAACCCCATACGGTCATTGCTAAGGCACAAATTGTTATAAAATTCACCTGTAAAGGAAAAAACAGGGAGTCGGGCCAGGGTTGCTCCATAAATACTATATAAAATCTTTTGACAAAATGCCCTGGATTTAGAAACGTGTTATCAAACATATTATGATTAAAGATTCACACAAAGATAAAAATATTATAGTATTTGGCGCAACAGGAAAAACCGGGCACCAGATTGTAAGGTATGCTCTGGAGAAAGGATACCACGTTACCGCTTTTGTGAGGGATAAGTCAAGACTTAATTTAAAGTACAATAATTTAAAAATTGTTAAGGGAAATGTTCTCAATATTAAGGATGTTGATCGGGCAATTTCAAATCAAAACATTGTAATTTCATCGCTTGGTTCCAAACCCGGTCAGCCAACTGTATGTTGCCCTGGTATAAAGAATATTTTACAAGCCATGCAAAAATTCAAAGTAAAAAAGTTAATTGCTGTTTCAGCGCATGGTGTACGGGCGGCTGGCGGCGTCTATGGAAGGATTTTAAATTTTATTCTAAAAAAACAAATGCAGGATAAAAATGAAATGGAGGAGCTTATTGAAAAAAGCAAAACCGACTGGACAGTCGTTCGTCCTCCGGTTTTGACCAATGGCGGACATACGGATAATTACAATTTATTAACAGATCAATCGCTAAAAGGTCTGCGCTTTATCTCAAGAGAGGATACCGCCCGGTTTATAATAGATTCGCTTGAAAAAAGAAATTACAAAAATAAATTTGTTACAATTTATAGTTAAAAATCATTTTTTAGCTGACGACTTGCGCGCTGGACGCAAATTGGTAAATGTTAAAAAGTGGCGACATCCTGCCGGGTAAACTCTCCGGCCAGCTTGTAACAAAAAAAGATTCGGGCTTTGAAGAAAAAGAAATACAACTGGAAGAACTATATAAAGACAGGACATTACTCATATATTTTTATCCAAAAGATATGACTCCTGGTTGCATTACCGAGGCTCTTGCATTTCAGCAATATTTGGGTGATTTTGGCAATCTTGGAGTTCTATTAATTGGATGTTCCAGAGACACTATAAAATCTCATTGCGGATTTATTGAAAAAAAAACATTGTCTTTCCCGCTGCTGAGCGATAATACTGGAAAAATAACCGAAGCATTCGGCGTCTGGGCAGAAAAGTCAATGTATGGAAAAAAATTTATGGGAATACTGCGAAGTTCTTTTATCATTGAAAAAGGAAAAATCGTAAAGGCATATCCAAAAGTAAGCGTAAAAAATCATGCCCTGGAAGTACTGGAATTTTTACGGAGCAGGTAATATGGAAGTAACAATATACAAAGAAACTATGGATCAAGTTTTTGCCCATGCAATAGATGAATATCCGAACGAATGCTGCGGCTGGATTATTCAAGATCAGCATTCGGGCATGGTCTATGTCCGGGCCGAAAACCTCCAGAATAAATATCACAAATTAGATCCTGAAACATATCCCAGAACTTCAAAGGATGCCTTTCTCATGGACTCGTTAAAGCTGAGTCGAGCTGTTGAAGCGGCTCAAAATGCGGGGGGGTCTCTTTATAGTCTTGTTCATTCACATATTGACTGTGGCGCATACTTTTCAAAGGAAGATGAAATCCAGATGACCGCGCCGGATTTTTCAGAGCCGGTTTTTCCTGCCGGATGCTACCTTGTAGTTTCCGTTGAAAAAGGAGAACCCTCCGAAAGCGCAGTTTTTATTTTTGACTCGATACAGAAGAAATATATCAAGGCCGATTTGAAGATTATTTAATCCTGAATATTGTGGAAAGCTTTATTCATATTCGCATATATATTGATGGAAAAACATATCCGGCCCGGTTATATGGGGATAAAATTGTATCTGAAAATGTCGGTATATCCTTACATAAATCTCAAATTGTTCGAATCCGGGTAAATTATTTCAAGCGGGTCATTTTTTTAATCGGTGATTCCAGAAATATTGCGGTAGATTATTCCTCCCACATTATCCAGTGGATTGACCCACTTCGCACAGTACGCTATTTTTTTACTGCACTTTTAGTCATACTTCCTCCTTTTGTTAGCCTGGTTTTTATGGGAATATCTTTCATTTTACCATCGTTACTCATTTCTCTCTTTACCGGATTGCTTGCATCGTACTTCTTTTCCATATTGAGACAAAAAACCGAAAATACATATTTCAAATTGTTTGCATTGATTTTATTTATTTGCCTTCCCGTTATGTATTGGTATCCCTTCTCTGTATATTTTTTTGCAGGAACGATTGGTGTTCTTCTGGTTTTTTTCATGCTAAACTATTTTTTTTCCGAAACAATAAAAATACACAAGTACTATCTCAGTCTGTCGTGGGTTTTGCTGGTTGTATTTTTGAATTTCTGGATTTTTGCGGGCATAAAGTTCTGGGCCGATTACCGAATATACTCTCAGGCCGGTTCAATGTTGAATATTTCCCAGAAAATGGATACCCTTGGTTTTGGAGATACTCTCTGGGAAAAGCCTTTGGACTGGAATATTTTTCAATACCGTTTTCTCTATTCTTTTTTGAATCGCCGGGAACTACTCTGGCAAATTTCTCCCGTACCCATATCTGCCCGGATATCGAATCCCGAAAACCCGGATTTTGGATGGATTGCCGTATCAAATGAAAATCCCGATATTGTTCTAAAAAAAATCAACGTTTATCTGGAAATCCAAAAAATTATTCTTCTTGCCGAACTTCTCGAAAAAACCAGTCCTGTATATTATCCGGGTATGCGGGGAAGTCTACTTCAATCCTTTATCTATTATGACATGATTTCCAGAAAAAACATTGAGATACATATGTTGCTTGTTCCTGCAAATCACAATGATCAAACGGGGTGTATCATTATTGCTTTCACACTTCCCCGCGGCACATCCTTAAATTATTATCTGGATTTATTTAAGAAAGGATTAAAGAAAATTCACTAAAAAAATAGGCAATCATCCCTCGAAGTGCTACTGAGAAGAATTATTAGAAGGTCTATTTTGTGATCTGGCATAACCATAACCAGCACTACCACCAGCAGACATATAAATTATAGCTTTTATTATTTCTATTGCGATTTGATCTTTATTTGTATAAAGTGAATAGAAAATTATTCCCGCAATTATTGTTGCCAACACCGAGATAAATATTAATTCTTGACGATTTTTTAATCGAATATGTAGTCTTGCATCTTTTCTGTCATTTGCTTGAACTTCTAAAGCTTTTGTACTAAATTCAAAATTATGATTATCTTGTTGTTTTTGAAGTTCCACAGTCTCAGCTTGTACAACAATTTGTTTCTCTGTAACCTCAAGTGTTCTTTAATTGAATGTTGAATAATTAATTCTACAGTTTTTGGATTAATCGAATTAATTACTTTTTGATTTGGTTTTTTAGGCGGCATTAAAATTTTATTGAGTATCTTGGATTTGTATGTCTGATTCTTATTCCTGCAAAATTTACATCGTCAAGATCATTTGCATCAAATGGTTTTACATATGGCGCTGCAAATTCAATTTCTTGTTTTTGTTCAGTAGTTAGATTTAAATATTCCTCTGGGGATATAATTTCTTCATCTATTCGCATGGTTTTAACCGTTCTCATTGAACCTGCCGTTTGAGTATTTTTTAAAGAAACGCCTGCCATAAGATACCTTCCAGAAACTATAAATTATATTAGAAGTATTCTTGTCAAAAATATATTAAATATCGGATAAATGAACTATAAATTTAATTCTTTCCCTGTATAATATTCGATCAGACGAGCTAAATCGACATAACCAATGTCACGTTTAGTTTGTAAACTCTGTTGATACCAGTTCCGGCTTTTACCAAGCGGACGGCAAAATTCAGCTTTAGATAATCCTTTATCTTTCCTGATTTCTTCCAGTTTTTCATAAAGATTGTCAATAATTTTTTCCGGTTTTTGCATTTCCATCCGTAAATTATAACATATTTTTTAAAAAAATCCAATAAATGCACAATATTTCGTGCATATTACCTACATGAAAACAACGAAAAGCCACTCCTCAAAAAAAGTTCAGGGATTCTCTTTCTTTGAACTTCTGGCTAAATTCCCAACTGAAGAAAGCATCATATCATATTTTATTCAATCACGATACGGCAAAACTATTACCTGTCCATTTTGCGGAGAAAAGCATAAAATCTATCATCATTCAAAAGGCGCAAAATTCTTTAACTGCAAATCATGTAAAAAATTCATTTTCAATTTTCACAGGAACAATTTTTGAAAACACAAAGCTTGACCTTAGAAAATGGGTTTATGCAATTTCAAAAGAAGCGATTGCCGGAAAAAAAGGCGTGTCTGGTTGCCAATGCTAATTTAAATCATTCCGTCTGAATTTCGAGTTCACACCCGCGTTCCCAGGCTCAAATCCGTTGCGGGAATAAAAGGTAAAAAGGTTTTACGCCATGAAAAAATTTTTAATCCTGGTTTAAAATGGGATACAGTAAAATCAAGGTTCCCCCTGAAGGCGCAAAAGTCACAATGGAAAACGGGAAAATTCGAGTCCCGGATAATCCGGTTATTCCATTTATTGAAGGCGATGGCGCCGGGATTGACATATGGACTGCATCCCGAAATGTATTCAACGCTGCAGTAGATAAAGCGTACAACGGTGAAAAGAAAATTTCCTGGATGGAGGTTTACGCCGGCGAAAAATCCAATATATTATACGGGCCAGACACCTGGATTCCAGATGAGACTATCGAGGCTATAAAGGAATTCCGGATAGCCATAAAAGGTCCAATCGCAGTTCCATCGGGCAGTAATATAAGGTCTGTCGGTCAGACCCTGACTCAAAGGTTAGACCTTTATGTTTGTCTCAGACCGGTAAAATATTTTCCTGAACGCCCT
>Ga0224495_10000367_pt1 | contig 36688 bp, 27 predicted proteins | sample SF_Jul11_sed_USG_FD_168128 | JGI IMG/M metagenome (GOLD analysis project Ga0224495, IMG submission 168128) | Sediment microbial communities from San Francisco Bay, California, United States - SF_Jul11_sed_USGS_4_1 | ecosystem: Environmental > Aquatic > Marine > Sediment | place: USA: California... | reverse complement strand
GCCGGCCGGGGCGCCAGAGGCGATGAAGTCCAGTACATCCCGAAGGACCGCACTCTGCTCGTAAAAATTCCCCGGCCGATATCCGCCCGCCTTGAGGTTCCGTGCCTGTTCTGCGGTCAGTCCGAACAGGAAGAAGTTATCGGGGCCGACCTCCTCACGGATTTCGACGTTTGCGCCGTCCAGTGTACCGATGGTCAGAGCGCCATTCAGAGAGAACTTCATATTGCCGGTGCCGGAGGCCTCCTTGCCTGCCATTGAAATCTGCTCGGAGAGGTCGGCGGCGGGATAGACGGGCTGGGCGTTCTTGACGTTGTGGTCCGGGAAGAACACGACCTTCAGGCGGTCAGATACGGCGGGGTCATTGTTGACGATGCCGGCGACGGAATTTATCAGCTTTATGATGAGCTTTGCCATGAAATAACCCGGCGCAGCCTTTCCGCCGAAGATGAATGTTCTGGCCGGTATGTCGGCCTGCGGATTACGCTTCAAATCCAGGTAGAGCGTGATTATATGGAGCACATTGAGATGCTGGCGTTTGTATTCGTGGATGCGTTTAGCCTGGATATCAAAGAGCGACGCCGGGTCCACGGTTATGCCGCACCGCTGCTCGATGAGCTCTGCAAGCCTGCATTTGGCGGTCTGTTTTACGCGGCGCCATTGCTGCCGGAATTCGTCGTCATCGGCGAACTTCTCGAGCTTGCGGAGCATGTCCAGGTCGTGGAGCCAGCCATCACCGACACGGTCGGTGAGCAGTTGGGCAAGCGGCGGGTTGCTGAGCGCAACGAATCGCCGCGGGGTGACACCATTGGTGACGTTGCAGAATTTCCGGGGCCACATCTCGGCGAAGTCGCGCATGACGTATTTTTTGAGGAGACTGGAGTGCAGCTCAGCGACGCCGTTGATACAGTGACTGCCGACGGCGGCCAGGTTGGCCATGCGCACGGAGCGCGTGCCGGATTCGTCTATGAGCGACATTCGGCTAACGCGCGGCTCGTCATTTGGGAAGCGTGCGCGTACCTCCTGAAGGAACCTATGGTTAATGGCATAGATGATCTGCAGATGGCGCGGCAGGAGCTGGCCGAAGAGCGATGCGGGCCAGGTCTCCAGTGCCTCAGGCAGGAGTGTATGGTTGGTGTAGGCGAACGTATTTCGCGTGACCTCCCATGCAGTGTCCCAGTCCATGAGGTGCTCGTCAACGAGCAGACGCATCAGCTCGGCGACCGCAATGGCCGGGTGCGTGTCGTTGAGCTGTACGGCCCAGCATGTGTGGAAGTTCTCAAGGGGCCGAGATAACCTCAGGTGCAGGCGAATCATGTCCTGCAACGAACACGTGACAAAAAAGAACTGCTGCTGAAGCCGTAAGACTTTGCCCTCACCATGCTCGTCATTGGGGTAGAGGACCTTGGTAATGTTTTCGGAGACCATCTTGTCTTCGACCGCGCGATAGTAGTCGCCGTGGTCGAACGCGGCGAAGTCGAAGGACTCCACGGCCTCTGCCTTCCAGAGACGCAGGCGGTTGCAGGTACCCACACGATAACCCAGGATGGGGGTATCATAGGCCACGCCCTTGACGACGGTATCCGGCACCCAACGCACGCGGTAACGGCCCTGGGCGTCCGTCCAGCTCTCGGTGCGTCCTCCAAACGGCACATCGAAGGCCAGCTCCGGGCGTATGATCTCCCAGGGATTGCCGTAGCGAAGCCATTTATCGGTGATCTCCACCTGCCAGCCGTCGCGGATAATCTGATCGAAGATACCGAACTCGTATCGGATGCCGTATCCGATGGCGGGTATCTCGACCGAGGCGAGCGAATCCAGGTAGCACGATGCCAGGCGGCCGAGGCCTCCGTTGCCGAGTCCCGGCTCTTCCTCCTGCTCAAAGAGCTCGTCCAGATTCACGCCGAGTCTGGCCATCGCCTCACGCGTCTGGTCCATGATGCCGAGGTTGAGCAGGTTGTTGGCAAGATGGGGTCCGGGCAGGAACTCGGCTGAGAGGTAGGCCACGACGCGTGCATCCTGCTCGGTATAGGTTTCCAGTGTTCGCACACCCTGTTTTAGGACACGGTCCCGGATGGTCAAGGCCAAAGCGGTGTAGAGGTCGTTGGGCGTGGCGGCCCTGGAAACCCGGCCCATACCGCAAAAGAGGTTGTCGAGAAATGACTGCTGAATGTCCTCGGTTCGTGAGCCGGTACGCACGCCAGTGGCCGGGGCGCGCTTACGCAAATCTCGTCGGCACTTCTTCCTGCCTGAAGACATAAGTGATTCCTTTCTACATATCGCCGATTCTGCGTACTACTTTAACGCCCGCCCCACGTGCTGTCAATTAATATTTATGCCGATGCAGTTCCGCAAATAAATATCAATTCGAATAATCAGTGAAATCCGTGGTTAAAATTCGGCCACGCTGCTTATCGAATTTGCACAACAGATGGCCGCTGCGATAGCATCTGCCACATCGCTGGGCTCAGGCAGTTTGGGCAAAGACAGAATAGTCTGGATGGTCCTCTGGATTTGTTCTTTCGACGCCCTTCCGTTTCCGGTAATTGACTTTTTGATTCGCGTAGCGCTAAAGCTCCTTACTTCAATTTCCGCCTCCGCGCACTTTTGCAGAATGACCCCCCTGGCGTGGCCCATCAAAATTGCAGTCCTTGGGTGTGCATAATGAGCATATAATTGTTCAACAGCGACAATGGCCGGGCGAAAACTCTTCAGAAGTGATTCAATATCTTCCGCTATCCTGTTGAGCTTTTCCTCTATGGCCGCGCCACTGTCTGTGCGAATAACCCCCGCTTCAATCAATTTTTCCCTCTCTGCGCCCGTCTCCAAACAGGCATATCCACAGACCTGCAAACCCGGATCGATGCCGAGTATCCTCATTTGTTCCTCCATGTGGTTACATCCTGCTTATCTTCCAGCACAATACCGATTTCATCGAGCCTGGCACGGAACTCATCGGCCTTTGCAAAATCCTTATTTGCGCGGGCCTGGTTTCGCTGCTGAATCACAATATCAACGAGCTTGTCCACTACCTTGTCATCAGCCGCCCCGGCTTGAGGATATTCATCCTTTACGATACCCAGAACATCACCGCCCAGCCGGTCAAAAAGAACATCGACCAGATTAAGAGTTCCCACGTTTGTATTACCGTCCTGGAGCAGCACCTGCGTCAGTCGAACAAGTTCAAACAAAACCGACAATGCAACGGAGGTATTTAAATCATCATTCATTGCCGCTTCAAATTTCTCCCTCATTTTCTTCAGCTGGTTCGCCTTCTTTTTATCAGCCTGCCCCTGGCCCGCTGTACTCATTCTTTTTCGCACTGCCTTAACCGTCTCGGTTATTTTTTGGTAACCACTTTGCGCCGCAAACAGGGCGGCATCCGAGAAATCCAGCGGACTTCTGTAATGGCTGTTCAAAATCAATTGCCTAACCGCCAACGGGTCGTAGCTTCTGGTCAATCTTTCGTGTGCACCTGCAAAAGCCTGTTTAAGAGTAATAAAATTATTCAAACTCTTGCCCATCTTTTGATTGTCAACGGTAATCATATTATTGTGCATCCAGAATCGCACGAACTGCACGCCGTTGGCCGCCTCCGACTGGGCAATTTCGCAGTCGTGATGGGGGAACTGGTTTTCCAGTCCTCCGCCGTGGATGTCGATTGTTTTGCCGAGATATTTCATGCTCATTACAGAACATTCGAGATGCCAGCCCGGGAATCCGGGACCCCATGGGCTGGGCCATTGCATGATGTGGTTGGGCTCGGCCTTCTTCCATAATGCGAAATCTGCGGGGGCCTTTTTGTCGGGAGAGACCTCAACTCGGACGCCCTCCAACATTTCATCGAGATTTCGCCTCGAAAGCTTTCCATAATCGGGGAATTTTGCGACCTCGAAATAGACCGAGCCGTTGACCTCGTACGCATAGCCCTTTTCCAGGAGTATCTTTACGAGCTCGATCTGCTCGATGATGTGCCCGGTGGCCCGCGGAGAAATGTCGGGGCGATGGCAATTTAACCGGTCCATGTCCTCAAAGTAACTTCGCGTATAGTACTCGGCCAGGGCCATGGGGTGCTTCTTTTCCTTTTTGGCCGCGACGACGAGCTTGTCCTCACCCTCATCTGCATCGTCGGTCAAGTGGCCGACGTCGGTTATGTTCTGGACGTAAGTAACGCTGTATCCAAGGTAGCGAAGGTATCGAACCAGGATGTCAAAGCTGACGTAACTTTTTGCATGGCCCAAATGCGGGTGGCCGTAGACGGTGGGGCCGCAGACGTAGATTCCAACACGGCCTTCCTCCAACGGCTTGAATTCCTCTTTCATTCTCGTAAGACTGTTATAAAGTTTTAATCCCATTTTTCAAATTGCCCTTCGAGGCCAACCGGAAGAAACATTACCGGTTAAAAAAAGGGCCCGTTTACGGCCTAATCATATCATTGGTCGTCATAAAACGCCAGAATAACCTGTAAAACAGGCTTTTTCAAAAAGAAGAGTATATCTGATTTGATTGCGACTGCAAGGAAGAATTCGTCTCTCGTGAAACCCTTCGACTACTTTGATTTCACTCAGTATAAATCCTTCGATAGTACTCAGGACAGGCTCCGAATCACATCTCGCATCTCGTTATTCGTGGAGAGGGATTTTAGAGTGTCCTTTTGTATTTACGTTTTAAGAGGGCTATTGCAGTTGCGGCTATTGCCTCGCCTTCGCCTATGTCGCCGATGCCCTCGTTGGTCTTTGCCTTGACGTTGACGGCGTTAAAGTCGATTCCGAGGAGGCTTGCAATGCAGCGTTTTATCTGAGGCTTTACGGAACCAAGATAAGGCTCCTCGGCGTGTATTATTAAATCAATATTGACAATTTGCCAACGTTGTTCGGCAAGCATTTCCTTGACGATAAACAAGAACTCCTTGCTGTCGGCATCTTCCCACTTTGGTTCGGTGTCGGGAAAATGCGATCCTATATCGCCCATTCCGGCTGCGCCGAGGAGGGCATCGACGACGGCATGCAGTGCAACGTCGCCGTCGCTGTAGCCTGCGAGGCCGTCGGCATCGGGGACATATACACCGCCGAGCATGAGCCTGCGGGTATCATCCACGCAGTGGATATCGGTTCCGATACCTGTTCGATATTCGTGGTCGTGGTCTTCAATCACAATTGTCCCTTTGTGCTGGGGACATCCGTCCCAACGATTTTTACCGCCGCGGCAAGCGCCTGGCCGAGCCCCTTGAAAATGGCCTCTGCGATGTGGTGGCTGTTGGTGCCGTAGGGTACGTTTATATGCAGGTTGAATTTGCCGTTGTTCGAGAAGCTTCGGAGCATCTCTTCGAGGCACTCGACGTCGAAGTCGCCGATTTTATCCGTTCGGTATTGGACGTTATATATGCAGTTGGGCCTGCCGGACAAATCCACAGAGACGTCGGCGAGGGTCTCTTCCATCGGTACGGAACTATGGCCGTACCTGCTGATGCCTTTTTTATCGCCCAGGGCCTTCAGGAGAGATTCGCCGAGGCATATCGCAACATCCTCAACGGTATGGTGGGCATCGACGTTCAAATCGCCTTTGGCTTTGACGTTGAGATCGATTTTGCCGTGCTTGCTTAGATGTGAGAGCATGTGGTCCAGGAAGCCGATGCCGGTATCAATCTCGTATTTGCCGAGGCCATCCAGGTTGAGGTCAAGTGTGACGTTGGTTTCTTTTGTTTTTCTATGAATTTTGGCTGTTCTATCTGCCATATTAAGCCTCTTTATCTGATAAGATTTCCTTTAAGGCGGAGACGAGTTTTTCGTTTTGTTCGCCCGTACCAACGGTTATCCTTAATTTGTCACTAAGGGCGGGCAAGTCAAAGTACCTTACGTAAATATTTCGCTGCACGAGCTTGTCATAGATTTCACCGGCTTTGCCTTGTTTGCTTTTTGCGAGCAGGAAATTCGTGCAGCTTTCGGGGACTTTGAAGTTCAATGCCCGGAGCTGTTCCGTCAATCTTTTTCGCTGCTTCTTTATTGTTTCGACATTTTTCCGGAAATATCTTTGGTCTTTTATGGCTGCGGTCGCGAGTGCGATAGCAATAGCATTTACATTGTATGAATCCTTGACTTTCATGAGGCCGGCCGCTAAATCCGGGGGTGCGACGGCATATCCGAAGCGGAGTCCCGCCAGGCCATAGCCCTTGCTCATCGAGCGAAGTATAATGACATTGTCAAAATCTGCGACCAGGCTTAGGCAATTGTCCTCGGCGAAATCTATATAGGCCTCATCAATCAATAATACGCCATTTAATTCATCGGCCAGGGACGCGAGCTTGCTGACAGGTATAAAAGTGGCGCTTGGCGCGTTTGGGTTACAAACGATAGTTAAAGCGGCGCCAGCGACGGCTAATTTGGGGGGCAGATTGAACTCGGGGTCGAATGGGACTTCAATTGCTTTGCAGTTTTGGAGGTTGGCCAGGACGGGATAAAGCGAATACGTTGGGACAGGATACGCAACCGGGCGGTCGCGGTCACAAAACGCACGCAACGCAATGGTGAGCAATTCGTCCCCACCATTGCAGCACATGATATTTTCAGGTGAGAGGCCGTGAACCTGTGCAGCGGCCTGCCGGAATCGTTCCCCAACGGGATCGGGATAACGGCGAAGTTTTTCTGCATCAATTTCCGCCAGCACCTTCATCACAGCAGGAGAAGGCGGGTAGGGATTTTCATTGGTGTTTAGCTTTAGTACGTCCGTCTGCTTTGGCTGAAAGCCCGGCTCATAACCTTTTGCTTTTTCAATATTTTCCCTAAAATAACTCATGTCAGCTCCAAACAAATTCCAAACCTGGATTATACGGAAATACGGCCCGAAGGGAAAGATAAGATTTTGTTAGATTTACGGGATGACGACCAATACAGGTCAGGAGATCAATCGTAAAAACCGAATTTGTAGGCGGCGTCAAAGAGGGCGAGGACGTTTTCCGGTGGGACGCCGACCTGGATGTTGTGGACATTATTGAAGACGTAGCCACCGCCGGGCTTGAATATTTCGATGTTTTTTCGCACGTGCTCGGTGATTTCGGCAGGTTTTGCAAAGGGCAGGACATGCTGGGCGTCAATGCCGCCACCCCAGAAAACAAGCCGGCTGCCAAACATTTCTTTTAGTTTTGCCGGCTCCATGTTTACAAGGCCGATTTGAACGGGATTGAGAATGTCAATACCATTGTCAATAAGATCCGGAATGTATTCGAAACATGATCCGCAGGTATGATACCAGATTTTTGCTTTGGTGAGGGACTTGATGTGCTGGATGAGTTTTTTCTGTCGGGGCTTTACTATTTTACGGTAAAAATCCGGAGAAAAGAGGGGTCCGCTTTGGCCTGTAAGGTCGTCACCTATCATGACGATGTCAACGATGTCACCGAGTTCGGCCATGAAGCCGGTATAATAGTCGAGCCAGAATTTGAGGGTTTTATCAAGCAGCGCCTCGCAAAAGGCGGGGTTCTCTATCATATCTATAAACCACTGCTCTAAGCCTCGCATGTACCAGCAATATTCATATACGACACCGCCTATGCCGGTTGATATAGCATAGGGTGTTTCATTACGCAATTTTAAAGCCTGTCCGCGAACCCCTGTAAAACGGGAAGTGTCGCTACCATCAGGGAAGGGATAATTTTCTATGTCGGCGATTGTGGCGGAAGCCAGGGGGTGATGCGAGATGTCCATATAAAGGCCCTGGTCGTCGGGCATTGACCAGACGACGCCGAATTCGTCCTTCAGGTCGTGCCAGAGTCTGCCATCGCGAGTGTTCTGTTCAATGCCGCCTTTGAAATCATCGGGTCCGTGGGCACATATATAGCGAATATCTACGTGGAGACGCTTGAGGATTTCTTCGCTCGGTTTGGCGAGCTGCTGGACAGGATCGAGGATTGTGATTTCTTCGGTGAGTCCCAGGTGAGAGAGCAATTCTGCGTAGGCTTTTTGATGTATGCCGGTCTGAAAACCGCCGAGGTCAATGGGGACCCTGTCGGGGACTTGATGATTTAAGGCTTTTACGACACGCTCTCTTGAAGTCATCGTCTCTTTATTTGCCATTTTCGATTCCTTAGCAAAATATTCAACCGGTACCGGCCTTTAAACTTACTTTCCAATCGATTCAAGGTAGTTTCCTAATCCAACGACCAATGTTGACGCGATGAGGACAAGGATGCCGGCTAAAATAATTCGGTGGGTGCGTCGGCTGGTGCCCTTCCACTCTCGGAAAATCAGGCCCCAGACATTGCTGAAGACAATAATGAGGGCCATTAGGACGGTCCATGCGGCGAAATCAAATTTGCCCATTTTTGGTTTGCCCATTCCATAGAACATAAACTGGAGATACCAGGTGATGCCGGCGAGTGCCGAGAAGATATAATTGTTAATGAGGGGAGTACGGGTGTCGATGTAATTTTTGGCCGAGCGATTTTTGATATTCAGGAAAACGCACCAGATGAAGTTCGTTATAAAGCCCCCTGCAAAGACGACGATGAGAACGGGATTGTTCTGCCATAAAGGCAGGGCCCGGTTCTCTACGGCAAGTTTGGCGATTGGTTCTCCCGATGAGAAACCGAAGGCCATGCAGGCGCTCATTATTCCCGCGAATATCGCGACCAAGAGGCCCTTTATGAAGTTGAATTCTTCGACGGCTTTTTTCTTTTCTTCCGCTGAGAGCTCTTTTTCTTTTGATATTCCCGCCCAGCCGCAGATTGCTATACCGACGAGACAGACAAGTACGCCGGCCAGCGTTGTCAAGCCGGAGATGCTGGTGACAAGATCGCCGAAACTGCCTTTGTATATCGGAGGGACGATCGTTCCGACAGCCGCGCAAAAGCCCAGCGCAATCGCGTAACCGAGTGACATGCCGAGATAGCGCATCGAGAGGCCAAAGGTCAGGCCGCCGATGCCCCACAATAAACCGAAAAGGAAGGTCCAGAAAATGCTGGATGCGGGGGCTTCGCGGAGAACGAGGCACAAGGCCGGCACAGTCAGGAACGCGATGAGCCAGGGCATGATAATCCAGGAAAAGAGGCCATTTACGAGCCAGTAGCTTTCCCACGCCCAGTTGCGTACCTTTTTGAAGGGGATATAAAAACTTCCCGCGGCAAAACCTCCCAGAGCGATTAACAAAAGACCAAGTACGGTCATAATAGAACCTTCTCTAATTATGATAGTTAATTATGGCTGAAATAACACGATTTGAGATTATAAGTGTATTTTTATAGAAACGAAAGGGGGATTTTTGCTCAATTCCGGATACTCAATACGAATCGGACTTACGGAATTTCTTATTTTGGTGGTGTTATTTGCGAAAAATATGCCCAAGAACATTGAACTTCAAAGAAATTGTATATATGATAGATAATGACAAGGCGTGTGAGTATTTTCCGGGATGTTATATGGATAATTTATGCCGGTTTGGGAATTGTCATATCAGGATCGGGAACTTTAATAAGGAGGTCTAAAATGTCTCGCTTCAATTTTACGTTTTCGATGTTTTTTGTGGTTGCGTGTGCCTTTTTTCTGTGTGGATGCCAAGGCAGCGACGCACAACTTGCTGCAAGAGTTGAATTCGAGAGAGGATCTGGCGGCTATGGCGGCGGTGGATACGCTGGTGAGTCTCCTAAGCTATACAGTCAAACGGCTGTATCGGAGAGGGAGGTGGAGCCTGAGAAGCTGCCGGAGGCGGAGTCTCCAGAGGTGAACCCTGCGCGGTCGGAACGGCTGGTAGTATACAACGCCATAGTTAATGTGGTGGTGCAGAACATCTCACAGTCTATCGGTCAGCTCAGATCATCATTGTCGGCGATGGGCGGCTATATGCAGCAGATGACGAGCAGTTCGATAACGCTTAAAGTCCCCGCAAATAGATTCACAGAGGCGCTGGCCGAAGTTGAGAAGCTCGGCGAGGTGACACATAAGGACATCAAGGGCACAGATGTGACGGAACAGATGCGAGATCTTAACATTCGGCTTGCAAACGCCGAGAACGTACGCGGCAGACTTACAAAACTGCTCGAACGAGCGGATAAGGTCGAGGATGCAATCAAAATCGAAAAAGAGCTTGAGCGAATCACCGAGACCATCGAACTGCTCAAAGGCAAGATAGCGCATCTTAAAAACAGTGTGGCATTCAGCACGCTGACGGTGCATTTCAATTCTCCCGTTCCCCAGAAGGACATTGGTATCAAGATTCCGTTCTACTGGGTCCACGGACTGGGGACCGGGCTGACAGAGCCGGTTCAGAAATACAGGTATGCAGGGTCATCGTCCTGGCAAAAAGGAATGTTTGAATTGCCAAGCGGCTACGTCAAATACTACGAGGACAAGTATGGTGCCCGCGCGATGTCGGCTGAAGGTGTAATGATACACGCGCACAACGAGAGAAACTATAAGGGCGGCGAGGTTGAGTTCTGGGCGACCCTTGTTCGGCGCGTCCTTGTCGGGGAAAAGGTGTTCAATATCGACAAGCGAGAAGAACTGGAGCTCAAGGGCAAGAGTACCGCAGTTGTTCTGAGAGGCAGCAAAGAGATAGGATTGAAACAGTACGGGTATCTTATCGCGCTTGCAACGAGCAAAAAGTACGTCACCATCTTCGAGGCATGGGGCCCGCTTGAGCAGTTCGAAGAGGACCGCTCCAAAATAGAAGAAGCCATCAAGTCTATGCGCGTTCGGTAAGCGGCGGGGCTAAAAGAAACCTCAGGAGGTCAAGTTAGTGAGTTATAGACACTGCGGATGGTGTCAATAATATAATCGTTGATGCGCTGGGTGTATTTTGCGCCGACGCGGACCTGAACGAAACGGTCAAATATGTCGAGGGTTTGGCGGCAAGTGTCCGGGCCGTATTTGATTTTCTTTCCTTCGGGACTGTTAAACGACGGCCAGTTCGGATGCCTGGCTCGTTTGTTCATTACGGATTCTTCAACAGGCAGCAGGACGGAGCCGGTCAGGGTGGAGGCAGGGACTTTGCTCTGTCTCAGTTCCCTAATGCAACGGTCGCGGGATGCTTTGTCTTTGGTTTCGAAATACACGCCGTAGCCAATGTCACCATCCGGGTCGGGGCGGTATCGGAGGTTAATGCCGGGGAGGTTTTTGATGCCATTATATATGGCCCGGGCATTGCCGCGCAACTGAGCGAGCATTGTATCGAGCTTGGACAACTGGGCGCCGAGGACGGCGCCGGTAAACTCGCTCATCCTGAAGTTTTCGCCGGCAAATGTTTGTACCCGGCTGGGGCCTGAACGGTCGAGAAAGAGCCGGCGTATAGTACCCATATCGTGGAAGCGCGCGGACCGTTCGTAAATGAGGGGGTCGTTTGTTACGACTGCACCGCCCTCGCCGGAGGTAATCATTTTGTTGACCTGAAAACTATAAATTCCCACGTCACCGATGGAGCCCAGTGTCTTTTTGCGGAAAGAGCCGCCGACACATTGGGCGCAATCCTCCAGGACAGCCACACTATGTTTACGTGCGGTCTCCATAATCGGGTCCATATCACATGGGCCGCCGAGCAGGTGGACGGCAATGACGGCTTTTGTACGGGGAGTAATCTTTCGTTTGAAGTCGGCGGGGTCGAGATTAAGCGAGCTATCGATATCGGCGAAGACGGGCAAGGCCCCCGCGTGGACGACACACGTATAGTCGGACCACCAAGTGTAAGCCGGGACAATCACTTCATCACCCGGGCCAATACCGAGACCGGCCACGGCACAATCCAAAGCGGCGGTGCCGGAGGTTACGGCCAGTGCAAAGCGGGTGTGCATATATTCTGCGAAACTCTCTTCAAAACGGAGCACCTTTTCAGGTTTGCCCGGTCCCCAATAACGGAAAGGCGACCGGGATTCCAATACTTCCAGCAGCGCCTGCTCTTCATGTTCATCGAAGAATTGAGGTCCGATGAATCCAGGGTCGATGTTGGGGGGCTCGGCCGGTTTTGGAGTTGCCTGTCCCCAGAGCCTGGGCGTGCCCAAACCGGCGGCTGCACCGGAGAGGGCCACGCAGCCTGTGGTCAAGAATTTTCGGCGTGTGAGATTTTGATTTTTCGCATCTATTGCGCTATTTTGAGTGGTCATTTTTTTCCTCCTTATTCGCCTTGTTTTATGAGGTAACCATTTTTAATTATTCTATCGCCAATTGGTCTATTGTTAAGCCAGCGGAAGCAAAGCGATTTTAGATTATACGGGGATTTTGTCAGAAATAAAAGGGGATTTAACGTATTAACAAAACGCCCTTTTTGTTTTTTTCCTAGATCACAAAGCTGCATCGCTGTAAGTATGATATTCATCGCAACCTTTTTTTCAGGATTCATTGAAAAGCGGTTTTGTGCGAATTTTCCGGAAAGGACTGTGCATTTGCGATTTTGAGTCTTGGCAAGAGGCCGGACCTATTAGCGATTTGAACAGAAAGACCGGGCCTTGCATTCACTTCCAGGACAACCGGCCCGTGGTGCGCATCCAATACAATGTCCACACCTATATATCCCATTTTCATCGCTTCGCTGAGTTTCTTTGCCGTTTCGAGCATCCGGTCCCATGCAGGTATTGTAATGCCTCCGATGGCAGCGCCGGTATCAGGGTGTACGGTTATGGCGCGATTACGACAAACGCCGCCCAGGGTCTGAGCTGTTTTGAGATCAATGCCTGCAGCCGCCGCTCCCTGATGGAGGTTAGCGCGTCCTTTTGAGGCCAGGGTTGGCAAACGAAGCATTGCAATGACTGGCGAGCCCCGAAAGAGGAGTATTCTGATATCGGGTGTTCCGGCCACGGCAAGTTTCTCGAACAGTGGGTGAGGCACAATCCTTCGCTCCACGATAACACTATCGGACCGTTCGCCCAATGAATAAAGACCCGAAAGAGTCGTGGAAATGTGGTACTTCAAATCACTTAGAGACATCATTTGGCCTTTGGCCATTTCGAAAAGTGAGCCGTTCCTGCCGACGATTACGAGAACGCCTCGTCCCCCCGTTCCATTAGCCGGTTTAATGACAAATTCCCGTCTTTCGCCGATTATCCGTTCGAGGTTCCGTAAATCGCCAAAACGATTGATGACGGCATACGTCTGTGGAACCGGAATACCCTTTTTTTTGCAAATTTCCTTTGTTAGAATCTTATCATCAGCAAACCGATACAAAGAACGCGAATTTAATTCGAAGAGGTAACTGAGATTTCGTTCATTTATGCCCAAGACGCCATTTTTTCGAAGGCTCCACGGCCATACCCATAATCCTGTCGGCATAATATTCATTTTGTCCACCTGAAGCTCAGCTATGAGCGATATCCCTGAATCGCCACAATTCCGTCAATCGGTAGCCGGAGTACCGTCCGATCAAAAGAAGAGCCGCGACGTTAAAGAGTTGTATTTCGGGGAACATCAAGACAAGCCTGCCAAGCCCTTCCAATCCAAGGACCAACAGGCAACATATTGCGACCCCCAGTGTACCGGCAAAAACTATGAACGCCTGTGAAAGACCATCCTCCTCTGCGGTAATGTTAAATCGCTCGATCATCATAGTCAGTATAACAGTAGGCAGCAATACGGCGCTGGCGCTTGGAGTCAAATTCATGTAGTCCAAGATTGAAATCGCGAGAATCATGCATAAGACGACCAATGTAAGAATGATACCAAGCCGAGCAACCATCAGAAGCTTGAGCTGATTGAGAAGCAATCGTGCCAATATCCCGACGGTGAGAACAACAAAAAAAACGAGAGCTCCGGTTCGCCAATCGGCCTGAACAAAACAAAGAGCAATAAGCGCCGGTGTAAACGTACCAAAGGTGCGTATTCCAATGACATTGCGAAAAATTGCGGTTATGAGCGCCCCCAGCGGCAACAGAAGAAGCAAAGCGATAATCTCCTGCATATTCAAGGGTAACCTCGTCAAATCGAAAACACTCCAGAATCGATTATCCGGCAAAAACACAAAAGTGGGAGCAGGCAGCAGATGACGAATAGAATATATTGCTTGAAATGCGTCCCTGGCGGGTGTTCTGACGATATCGATGCCGTCGCGACGAACAGGCAGAAAAGCGACGGGCAATTTACCAGCATAGCCATTCTCGGGGTCATAAGGCAACCAGTTATTTTTGTAGAACACTTCGACCCAATAGTGGGGACGGACATCGGAGTGGATTTTAAGAAAAAAACCTGTCGTTAAACGAGCCGGAATCCTCTCCGCCCGACACAGGGCCACCATGGCCCTCGCACGCCCCAAAGCAGTCCCCATCCCCTGCCGCAAAGTGCCCAACGCGTCTGCAGGCGCGTTTCCGCCGCCCCGGACAACATTTTCCGAGCAAAAATCGAAGATGCGTTCCAGTATTTTACTTCTGGTTATTTTCCCCTCCTTAAGCTGACTGATAATATTGAACAGATCCGGACTGTTTATCTGGACAGCCTCTTCCTCCCTGAGGTAATAGGCCATTTCTTCAGGGGTCAATTTTACCTTTGCGGGAGGCACTTGTAATTTTTCATCCTGTTTCAAACTGATGTCAAAGTCTGCGATAAACCTGCCCTGCTTATAACCCACAATCGGCACAATTACAGCTTCTCTTCCAAGGGTCCTTTTGCTTCTGAGGACATCCATCCAGATTCCTTTATGTGAGAAGCTTTCCCGGACAATCCGACACTGTGCCGTGTTGTCAGGCAGCGCGATATAAATCTTTCCCTCTTTTATAACCGGAAAGCCAATATTATACGTTAAGCGCCACACATTATTTCCTTGAGAGCCCTCCTGTTTTTGCACATATTTCAACCGCAGGTATACCCCGGCCGTACCCATGACGACAAGCCCGATGGCAGTAATTATCGCAGCCCGATAACGATTTAGCATTCAACCTCCATAATACTTTCGGCAACAAAGTTTTATTTGCCAGAGTTCAGTTTACAAACCGGAGTGTAAAATTTTGTCCTTTCCTGTCTTTTTCAGGAAAATATAATACATACAGGAACCGCTCCCAAGGGTCCGCAAGAAAAACAGCCCTTGTGGTTGTGTCATTAATTTCTCTAAGGCGGGACCGTTGCAGAGGTTCCCTGCTTTCAGGCATGGGGATTCTGAAAAAGTAAATAGGCAATACTCGCCTTTCTTCCCTGCTTTTGAGTCGTGCCACAATACCTGCGACTTCGCTTGCCGGGAATATACGCAAAAAGTACTCTTTAGTTCTCGCGGTGGGCAGCCGCTTTTCGGGCACGCTAATATGAATCTTATCCGGCTCGACAAACTTTGCTGAGACCGGTTGAAGGTTTGGCTGCTTCGGCAAACCATGAAACAACCTGACTTCGGGGTCTCCCCATAAATGAAAACTATAGGCCACGCGTTTCACTTTGGTCTGCTCCTTGTGCCCCCGTTCGGTTTTTAAAACACCGACACACAAGAGGTAGTTCCTGGCATCGCGCAATGCCTCTCCCACGGAGCTTCCCCTATACAGCAGACTATCACAGAATGCCTTGACAAAAGCGCTGCCGGAGGCGCTATGAATATTTGTTCCACTTCCCAATATACCGACAGAGCCGGAAGCCAGGATTTCCAAAATGGGATCCTCCAACGAATGACAGCTTTGAAGGATGATGAAAGGGGCCGCCTCAAGTTGAAGAGGGCTTAACGGCGGTGGAGTCTGTTCGGATAATTCCTGAGTGTCACTTTTTCCGTTTTCCCATGAGTATTCTTTTTGGTTTGGCCTCTGGGGATCGGGGTAGTCTTCCGGCAGCGTGCTCTCGTCTCCATTTGCGTGGAAATCATCATCACAGGGGTCGTATATAAAACGGTCACGTTCAACGAAATCGTTCTTATAGTCATCGTATTCACTACCATAGAGAGATCCCTCATCCTCGAAAACGGCAGGATTTTCAAAGAGTGTAAAATCGGTTATGTGCCCTTCGAATATGATCAACCGGGCAAATTCAGCCATAGTTCGTATATCCTGGTTGTGGCAGGGAACGCCATAAAACTCATCGGTATGAATACTGAAGTTTTTAAACTCGGCAGCCGCCGCCCGGCTCATAGTCTCGCAAAGCGGCAATGGACCATAGTTGGTACTTGGATTAGCTATCATCAAGACTTTTGGTCCTGTCTGACCAAGCATATAATCTCCGGCAATACCCCTCGCTATGAGCGTGGAAGCCGCCCACAAGTCGCGTAGCGGAATACGACCCACCCCCATTGACGCCGCCGCATCTTTAACGGCTCGAGAACACGGTTCCGCGATGCTTTCATAATCGCCGATTTCAGAGGTATTTTCCACGTCGATCGTCGCTATGGAATCATAACCACCCAAGATTGTTACCGTTTGGGGCTTTATTAAGCAAGTTCGAATCAGCTTATCAACATTATCTTCGGCGGTCAAAGGGTCCTGCGAATAACAAGGTACAACCGCCGAACCACGCATCAGACTCAGATATGGCACGAGCCAAGACAAGACCGTATCGTCCGCAAACTCATCAGGGACACGAAATAGAACGAGATTACTTATGTTTTCGTTGCCAATCGCCCGAACAATCCGTTTTTGAATTTCAGCTATTCCAAGAGTTTCAGCATCAGGTTTAAAAGAACCAACAAGCTCGGCATTAAATTCCGCACCGGAGTCTGCAAGTAAAAGACGCCTGACTCCCAGAGCTTTCAGTCCCTGTGAAAGTGTTTCAGGGTTTTCCCTGCCGGTAACAGGAATAAACGGTACACCCAGATGTGAGGCCAGGGTCGAAGCAAGGATAACCGCTTCGGCATTTTGGAGACGAGCCATAACCACCGAATCCACTTTCTTCCAAAAAGTTTCTGCCAGGAGTAATCCTGTCTCCGCAGGTTCGTAAGTTAGCGGGACGACACTTTTGGCGGTCTGCAGGCTGGGTGGGCGAAAAGGCAGGTTGGGCTCTATCGACAAGAGCATGCAAGAGCGCACAAAAGGCGTCAATTGCTCTATGATTCTGGTTTGTTCCGGAGCGTTCTTCGAGGCGAGTGCGAGGAGAACCGGAGTTGTGTTCTGGCGGCGCATCTTTGCCGCTATCGGGGCAGCGGCCGCAAGCAGCCATTTATTCCTTTCAGGAACAACAATCAGCGCTAGTGGTTTATTGTGATCTGTCTGAGTCCACAGCAAAGACTCCGGTTTTTTCGTCTGTTCCGAAAGCCGCTCTATTTTGACCTTTTCCGTCTGCTCAAGCGCCGGGTGTATTACAAGGGACTGCCGACAAACCGCAACAGCATCGCTCTGTTCAACATCACTTTTATACCGGTCATCTACACGACCGGAGGAGGCTTCTTCACCCACACCCCCGTATAACTTTGCAGTTAAACGGTAACAAGATTGAGTTCTAATAATCGTGTATATCGCCAGCACACCGGCCAGGACACTGAACACACATCTTCGCAGCATACGATTGTCACTCGTCATTTTAATCACAGATTGAGCCCTCGAAGTCGATTTACATCCTCATGTAAGAAATGTTTATTTTTGGCAGTAGTCGATGAGGCGCGCGATCTCAGATCGCATGTCTTTTCGGTCGACAATCATATCAACGAAGCCGTGCTCGAGCATGAACTCGGCGGTCTGGAATCCTTCGGGGAGCTCGACCTTTATAGTTTCGGCAATGGTGCGCGGGCCCGCAAAGCCAATCAAGGCGCCGGGCTCAGCGATTATACAATCGCCAAGCATTGCGAAACTGGCGGTGACGCCGCCTGTGGTGGGGTCTGTCAAGACTGAAATGAAGAGTCCTCCGGAGTCGTCATATCTGGCCATGGCCGCAGAAGTCTTTGCCATTTGGCCGAGTGAGACAACGCCCTCGTGCATCCTGGCGCCACCTGAGCAGCTAAAGACCACCAGGGGGAGCTTCTCATCCATGGCCATATCAACAGCGGCGCAGAGTTTTTCACCGACGACAGCACCCATCGAGCCCATGAGGAAATTGGGCTCCATGACGGCCAGGATAAGTGGCCTTCCCTTTATAAACGCCTTGCCAATTAACATGGCTTCTTTCTCACCGGATTTTTTTTCGTCGTCTTTTATACGCTGCTTATACGTAGTATCTCTGAACTTGAAGCCGAGGGGATCAGAGGTCTTCAAATCACCGAGGACCTGCTGAAACGAATCCTCATCGGTCAGATAGTTTATTCTGGTAGCAGCACTAATGCGAAAATGGTGATTGCATTCGGGACAGACATTCAGGTTTTTCTCAACGGCGCTTTTATAGAGCATGTGCTCACATGCCGGGCACTTTGTCCAGAGGCCCTCGGGCATTTCTTTTCGCGGCCTCAATGAGAAGCCATTCCATTTCGATTTTGCCTGTTTAGCCATAGCCATAAGATCCCACCAATAAAGCGATAATCATACCAAAAATTTTCGGAGATGGCCATAAAAATTACAAGGCCAAGTTTGAAGCATGAGGGCTAAAGTAGTGTTTTTGTTTGTAAAACAATGTTATTTTCGCACAATCAGGGCCGGTAAAGGGAGGCTGTATAGGGAAGTGGGGCCACGCAAACCGGAACTTTTCTGAAGTAACAGGTGGAAATAAGGGAAATGAAGGTTGGAAAGCAAATCGCCGAGCATGTCGCTCGCCTAATCCAAAGAAGAGGCTGACAACATGCCCGGCGAATATAAAAATCATCCATCCGGCAAGCGTTGGATTGCTTCTTTAACGAGTCTTTGCAACCACGCGTGATCTGAGCTCCTGGAGGCGGGAGGCACAAGTATCCAGACCACCGATAATGGTGTAGACCCTTAAGCAATCCCTGCCATCTTCGTATATACCGCGGTGTACTGTTGCATCGCCAGTAATCTCAGACAAATTATCAAAGGCATAGTCGATGTTCTCCTGCAATCCTTTGACGGACTCAATTAGTTTTCTTCCGGCGACGACAATGCAGCCGGCAATTTTGGCAGTAGCCAAATCGAAACCACCTGCAAGCAAAGTCTTCTTAAGGTTGTTTTTCACCGCATCGGATATTGCATATCTATCCTTAAAATTCGGTACGATGGTCAGACCCATTATCGCACAACCGCCGGCCTCCATAATACTGTGATAATCTACAGGGTCAAAGGAGGTGTAGCGGCTGCTCAAGGCACTGAGCCTGTTGAAGATGTCAAAGAGACCGGCCACAGTGCTGTTTATGCTGGGCCAGAACGACTTTACTGTCATCCCATGATACATCTTGTTTATCTTATCATTGTCGATAAAGATAAGGGGAGAAATTTGCCGGGCAGTGGCCATCTCACTTAACTCGGTGGCCAGTTTCCATGCGTTCTCCGCAACCTTTGGAGAGCTTGCTTCGCCGACGGCAGGTAAGGTCATAATGGCACCGACTCTCTTGTCCGGTTCCGATATGCCAATGTATCGAGCATACCTTTTGGCAATCTCAATCAAATCGGCTGCGCATCCGCCGCCAGTTCCTCCACCGGCACCAACGCAAACCATAATGTGGTCAACCTCGGTGCCAAATGTCTGGCGTGTTAAGTGCAGGATTTCCTGCTGATACTGGAGGACGGCGTTCTTGCCTCTTCCCATATCCTTGCCTGCACCTTTTGAACCAATGTCCATCTGGAACTTTTGCTCTTTGGGAATATCGAGCAAATCCAAATCATGATGGGTGGTATTTACGGCCAGGACCTTTCTATAGCCGAGGTCATAAAAAGACTGTACGATTCTTCCGCCACACTGGCCTGCACCAATCCATGCATAGCGTGTAGATCCCTTGATATTGTCCCTGACGCCAGTCTCGGCCTCTGCACGAAGCTCATACTGTTCCAACTCCAAACGGGGCAGGAGCCATGCGTTGAAATCAAACTCACCCTTGTGCCTTACGGGTTTATGTCTTCGGGAGACTTTCCTTGCTGGTTTTCTGGCTGCCCTTGGTGTTGCTGTTTTTCTGGTAATCGTGCGCTTTCTGGCTGCCTTCGGCGTTACAGATTTTCTGGTGGATGCGCGTTTCCGAGTCGCCTTTGGTGTTGCGGTTTTTCTGGTTGTCGTGCGTTTGGTGGTGGCTGACTTCCTGGCTGCCTTCGGCGTTACAGATTTCCTTGTTGTCGTGCGTTTCTTAGCGGTGGATTTTCTGCCAGCCTTTGCCTTGGGTGTTGCGGTTTTTCTGGTTGTCGTGCGTTTTCTGGTGGTTGACTTCCTGGCTGCCTTCGGCGATACAGATTTCCTTTTTGTCGTGCGTTTCTTGGTGGTGGATTTTCTGCCGGCCTTTGCCCTTGGCGTTACTCTTTTCTTAGTGGTTGTCCGTTTCTTCGTGGTGGACTTTCCGGTCGCCTTTGGCCTTGCGGCAGGGCTTTTTCCGGTTGCCCTTTTTCTGCTTTTAACTGTTTTTTTTGCCATTATTATGCCTCCAAATTGATTTTATTTTTAACGAGCTCGTTTGTTTTTTAGCTGTTGTCCTTAGTTTCCGCATAAAAGGGGCGGAATTACCATCGAAGGTTTTATCGGTTATAAGAGTGGGGCACATAATTTCTTTTTTGTTAATAAGTCTTTTTTCAGAAACATCTTGCAGGAAGAGCCGGAACAAATAATGAGATGAACAATACGATTAGGTCCGCCGAGAATGATAACGCCGCCTTAAAGCGGTTAGAAATCGAAATTCCCCGAACATTTGGGGCTAATTGGTCGTGTCCTCAAAAGCCACAGCCGGCGGTAACGAAAATAATCTGAAACAGCACCAAGAATAATTTGTCCTATAACTTCTGATATTGAACAAAAACACCTCCTTTTAGAGCTAAAGGACAAAAACTGGTTTGTCGGACTTGTGCTGAATGCGGCTTTGAGGGTGAAAATCGATGATGAGGAGTAGAATCTGAAAGCCTTCGCATTTAGGAGTTGACATAAACTCCCAAAGACTTTACAATTATAGATTATTGAAGAATAGCAGCGAGGATTTGCACCTTTTAACAGGCGAAGAAAGAAGCTTGGATTGGCCGCATAGGTCAGAATGGAGGTTAGACGAGATGTTAGGGAAAACTAATCAAATATTTAAGAAGCTCGTTTATGCCGGGATAGTCGCATCAGTTTTATTAACAGGAGCAGCAGGCAAAGCGTTATCAGCCCCTGATTCTAACTCTATAGTTGTAGATGACATCGAATTTTACGTAGAGACAGACAAGTCCTTTTATTATTTGGGCGAGAATGTCCAGATGTTGTACAGGCTGACAAAGCTGGGTTTTCCGAGTGCGACAATCCCATGCAACAGGTCTCCCGAATTAAATCTGGTGGTGAGAAAAGATGGGGAAACTATCTGGATGAAATATACAATTTGGTATTGGTACTCGCCAGGCCTGAAGCTACTGCCGGGAGTCCCTTGTGAGATAACTGCTGATTGGGATATGAACGATGCTAATAGTTTTCCTGTTGGGCCGGGCACATACGATGTGCTTGGTGTAATCTACAGCGGCATTGGAATACCTGACGTTGGAGTCCAGATAACTATTCTACCGATACCGCGCACTATCACTGTGGGGCTCGGTGCAGGCTATGATTTCAATACCATTCAGGCGGCTATCAACGATGCCTATGATGGCGATACCATAATCGTGGCCGATGGCACATATACCGGGGACGGCAATAGAGATATAGATTTTCTTGGCAAGGCTATCACGCTGCGCAGCGAAAACGGGCCGGAAAATTGTATTATCAACTGCAACGGCACATGGACTGAACACCATCGAGGTTTCTATTTCCATTCCGGTGAGGATGCAAATTCCATTGTTGATGGGTTCACCATCACCAATGGCTATGCCACCGATGGCGGGGGGATAAAGTGTTGCTATTCCAGCAGCCCAATAATAAGCAACTGCATTATAATGCGCAACTCGGTTGACGATAACGGGGGTGGAATCTACTGCCGGGATAGCAGCCCGATGCTTAACAACTGCACATTTAACGAGAATTGGAACCTTACTATTTATATTGATCCTCCCGAAGATCTGATAGGATGTGGTGGTGGGATGTGCAATTATGAAAACAGCAGTCCCATACTTACTAACTGCACGTTTAGTAGGAATGACCTGGCTATAGGTGGAGGTGGAATTGTCAACGGCCTGGGATGCAACCCGATGCTTACCAATTGCATCTTTCACGACAATTGGGCCGAGCTTGGTGGCGGAATTTTGAACTACCTCGGCAGCCCGACATTGACTAACTGCACCTTCAGCAGCAATGATGCTGACTGGGGCAGTGGGATGCTCAACTTACTCAGCAGCCCAACACTGACCAATTGCATTCTTTGGGACGGTGGGGACGAAATACAAAACTATGCCTCGACGATTACGATAACCTACAGCGACGTCAAGGGTGGATCTACAGGGGTTTATTTGGACCCTAATAGTACACTGAACTGGGGAGTGGGCAATATTGATGCCGACCCATGTTTTGCGGATGCGGACAATGATGATTATCATTTGAATTCACAAGCGGGCAGGTGGGAGCCCTCGAGTGAAAAATGGGTGCAGGATGCAGTAACCAGTCCGTGTATTGATGCTGGTAATCCGGGCTGTCCTTTGGGTGAAGAGCCTGTTCCCAACGGCAATAGAAGAAATATGGGGGCCTTCGGTGGGACAGCCGAGGCGAGCAAATCACCAATAAATTGGCGAAGTATTGCCGATTTAACAAATGACTGGGTAGTAGATTCCAACGACCTGAAGGTGTTTGTTGATTATTGGCTTAATACGGGTGAGTGTATTCCGGGAGACCTTAATCGTAACGAGTCTACCAATTCTGCGGACTTTGCACTTTTGGCAAACAACTGGCTTCGATCCAGCCCTGGAAAGAGTGTTTTCGATTTTGGAGTGGCCACAAAGGGCCCCCTGTACATGGCCAGTAATATTGAGCCTGAACATGGAAATATCTCGATTGAATCAGACGTCTATATCGTAAGTGAAAATTCCAATTTGGCCCTTGAACTCCTCGGCAACTCACATATAGCCGGTGATGTATTCATCGTTAATCCGTTTGGCACTGTTGATATCCAAGGAGTAGATGCTTCAATTGGTGGCGAAACCGGTGAAGCTGCCCTCAACCATGTTCACACCGGCGTCGACCCCATAGCATTCCCCGTCCCGAATCCGAGTTATTTCGAGCATTATGTCGTTGAGGATATCAACTTAGCAGAAACGACATTTACAAATGTAAGAATACCACCCAACACAAATCCAAGTTTCTCCGGCGGTGTAACGATGTACGGCGTAGTGTTTATCGAGACTCCAAATCTGGTCACTTTTACCGGACATGTCAACATAACCGGCATCATCGTAGGCGATGGTGACGTAACTGATGATTCAGGGACAAATCGGATAGATTTCCTGGGCACCGTTAACAGTAACCCGGTCACCGACCTGCCGGCGGGATTCGGTGAGTTGAAAGATGAAACCGGGACATTCCTTATGGCCCCCGGCTTCAGCCTATCGTTCGGTGGAGACTTCGAGACTATAAATGGCGCCATAGCTGCCAATGGGATTACATTCTCCGGCAATGCAGGCGGAACGATAGAAGGCTCAGTACTTAATTATGCTGACACAAAAATGGAATTACGCGGCAACAATGACCTTTACTTCAATCGTTTCGCGGACACTGAGATACCCGCCGGATTCGAGTAAGAAATTAGGGGCAGGCATTTCGAATTGCGTTTATTGCGGCAATACGGTGGGGCTTTGAAAAAATCGCGTTGCCAACTACAAGGGTATCAGCGCCGTAAGAAACCACAGTGGGAGTTGTATCAGGGTCAATTCCGCCATCGACTTCTATTCTGATGTCGGGGCCGACAATTTCTCTTACCCGTGTAACTTTTTGTGCGGCTTCGGGCATAAACTTCTGTCCACCAAAACCCGGGCGAACGGTCATCACGAGGACCATATCACAAAAGGGGGCGATTTTTTCAATCGCTTCGACGGGCGTTTCGGGATTTAGGCATATACCGGCGGTGGCACCCATCTCGTGAAGTTTATCGATTAGGTCCTCGGCTTTGTCAGCGACTTCAATGTGAAATGTTACGTGGTTGGCGCCGGCTTCAACAAACGTTTTAGCATACCTGGCCGGCTCGCTTATCATCAGGTGGGCGTCGAAAACAAGATTGCTGCATTTGCGAAGCTTTGCGATAACGGGCGGACCAATGGTAATATTGGGGACGAAGTGACCATCCATCACATCCAGATGCACGATATTTACGCCGGCGGACTCTATGACAGCTATTTCATCGGCCAGCCGGGCGAAATCGGCACTCAGGATTGACGGTGCAATCTCAATTGTGCCTGCTTTAGGTAATCGCAAATCAGACATAAAGGGAGTACTTTAATACGGTCCTTAGATTGCCAACTGCGAATCCTGCGCCTACTTTTCGTCGAGTATTTCGAGGCAAACGAATTTTTTGCCTTCGAGGAATTCGAGCGAGGCTCCGCCGCCTGTGGAAATATGGCTAATTTTGTCCTGAAGACCCAGTTTCTCTACAGCACTAGCGCTATCACCGCCGCCGATGATACTTTGTGCGCCTTTGTCGGTGGCCTCGGCGACAGCTATCGCAACGGCCTTTGTACCCTCATCGAAGGGGGACATCTCAAAGACACCCATCGGGCCGTTCCAGACAATGGTTTTGGCGGATTCAAGCTTTTCAGCAAAGAGCTTTCTGCTTTCGGGACCTATATCGACGCCCTGCCAGTCGGGCTCAATGTCACCGGTTACGACCTTATTCTCAGCGTTTGGCTCTAACTTTTTAGTGACCACGGTATCCACGGGAAAGACCATTTCGCATTCGGTGTCTTTGGCTTGTTTGACGAGCTCGGTGGCTTTATCGAGGAAATCATCTTCGCATAAGCTGTTGCCGACGGTACGACCTTCGGCTTTGTAGAATGTATAGGCCATCGCTCCGCCAATCAGTATGCAGTCGACTTTGTCGATAAGATTTTCGATAACCCCTATCTTGTCGGAAACCTTTGCTCCGCCTAAAATTGCTACGAACGGTTTTTCGGGGTCGCTTAGTGTCTTTCCCAGGAACTTGAGCTCCTTTTCAATCAAAAAGCCTATGACCCTGGGTTTTCCCTCCATGACCTCGGGTACGGTATACATCGAAGCGTTGTCCCTGTGCGCGGTTCCAAAGGCATCATCGACGTAGATATCTGCCAGGTCCGCAAGCTCTTTTGCGAAGTTGTCCTTGGCCTGGCGCAATTGCGTATCTTCTTTGGCTGCTTTATCTTTTATCGTCTCTTCCTTATGGAAACGGAGGTTCTCAAGGAGCATACAGTCACCCGCTTTAAGCGATTGCGCCTTTTCCTTAGTCTCGGGACCGATACAATCGTCGGTGAAAATAACTTCGGCGCCCAACAATTGCGATAATCTCTTAGCTACGGGAGCCAAAGACATTTTTTCGTTTCTCTGGCCTTCAGGTCTGTCAAGATGGCTCATAAGAATCAATGCGCCGCCTCGGTCGAGGATGTTTTTTATAGTAGGCAGGGCTTTGACGATTCGGTCATCGCTGGTAATGTTGCAATCTTCATCCAACGGCACGTTAAAGTCACAGCGCATCAAGACCTTTTTGCCCTTTACATCGATATCAGCAACGGTTTTTTTGGTCATTTTCTTACTTTTCCTTACAAATCTGCTTCTGTTACAGCCGCGCAGGCGAGACTTTATCCAATTGTCTTGTTTACGGATTCGGTGCCTTCGCAGCAATGACAAAGGTTAACCACTTTTTACATTGCCGCCATTTTTTCCATAATGTCAACGGTCCGGTTGGAATAACCCCATTCGTTGTCGTACCAGCTGACGACCTTGATGGTTTTGCCGATTACCATAGTTAAGAGCGAATCGAAGATGCTGGAAGCAGGATCATTAACGATGTCACTGCTTACAATCGGCTCATCGCAATAGACCAGGTAACCTTTCATGGGGCCTCCGGCCGCCTTTTTCATTGCGGCGTTCACGGCGTCGACGGTCACATCCTTTTTGACATTAACCACAAGGTCGACGATACTTCCGACGGGAATAGGAACACGAATGGCAAAGCCATCGAGTTTGCCGTCGAGCTCGGGGACGACTTTGCCGATGGCCTTTGCGGCACCGGTGGTAGTCGGGATCATGTTTACAGCGGCGGCCCTGGCACGACGAAGGTCACTATGTATCATATCAGCGACCCTCTGGTCGTTGGTGTAGGCATGAATAGTAGTCATAACGCCCTGCTCAATGCCGAAGGTATCGTTGAGGACCTTTGCAACAGGGGCGAGACAGTTGGTGGTACAACTTGCATTCGAGACGCATTTAACATCTCCGGTGAGCTTTTGGTCGTTAACGCCCAAAACGATTGTAGCATCGATATCATCTTTTGCCGGGACAGTTAAGACGACCTTTTCTGCACCGGCCTTGAGGTGGTCGGCGTAGCCGCCTTTGGGCGATTCTTTAGTTCGAAAGATTCCTGTCGATTCGACGACAATTTTTACGCCCTTATCCTTCCAGGGCAGCTCCGCAGGATTCCTGACAGCCAAAACCTTGACGGACTTTCCATTAATGACTAATTCATCGTCTTTGACCTCTACTGTCCCGCTCCATTTGCCCATGACCGTATCATATTTGAACAGATGCGCAAGACTCTTTGCGTCGGAGAGGTCATTTATAGCGACCAGTTCCAAATCGCCCTTTCTTTGCAAAATAATTCTTGCGACAGCTCTGCCGATTCGGCCGAAGCCGTTAATTGCGACCTTTGTTGCCATTTACAAATCTCCTTCACTTTTGAAATTAATGGTTTTTAACTTTCATGCATGAAAGCAAACGAAATAGCTACTCTATTTCGAAGGCGGGGGATTGTCAAGGATTTATTGAAAATCCGGGGATTTGGCCGCCATTCCGAGCCTAAAAGCCAATTTGCGGGATTTTTTTTGTAAATTCGTGTAACATAAGTGCTTGTCGCGCAATTATATCTTTGATGATGGTTGGTGCTATGGCAAAAAGCGTTGAGCGAACGGACATTGATGGTCTTGTGCAGCGTGCCCGTGTGGAAGCTGAGGCCCTGTCGCAGCTTTATGAGCTTTATTATGAACGGATTTTTCGATTTTGCGTTCACCGGCTGTTCAGCAAGGAGACGGCTGAAGACGTAACTTCTGCGGTCTTTCTGAAGGTGGCCAGCGGGATTCGCAGCTTCGGTGGCCGAACGGAACGAGATTTTCGAAACTGGCTGTACGCCATAGCAGCCAACCAGGCAAACGCATATATAAGAAAGTCATCGCGCCGTCAAAGGCTTCTGGCACAAGCTGTGATGTCGATGAGGGCCACCGCTGCCAACAGCGCTGACTACTCTGTCGAGCCGGATTGGCCGATGCTTTACGCGGCTATTTTGAAACTTAAACCAGAGCACCAAACCATCATTACATTGCGTTTTTTCGAGAACCTGAAGTTTGAGCAGATAGCAGAAATTTTGGATGCCAGGGAAGCAACTGTGCGTGTTACATTACACAGGATTCTTAAAAAGTTACGAAAGTATTTACAGGCATCTTTTGAAGGAGAAGCATAAATGTTTAAGAATGAAGATGATTTCAAAACAATCGTTAATCTGCTTAATATTGATGATAAGCCAAATCCCACGCATCGCGAAAGTTTGCGAGGGCAAATGCTTTCTGTCTTTAACGAAAACCAGGAGCGCACCCAAACGGGAACAAGGCCTTTATGGATGACGATTATGAAGAGCCCGATAGGCAAACTTGCAGCAGCGGCGGTGATTATTATCGCCGTTCTTGTCGGCATACATCAACTCGGTAATTCAGTTGACGTAACAACAGTTGCTTTGGCTAACGTAGTAGAGAATATAAATAAAAAGCCATGGATGCACGCTACTGTGAAAAGATACCAGAACGGTAAGGAGAATATCCATCAGCAATGGTGCCATTTTTCATCCGAAAAAGCGTTCGGAAAGGGACAGGACGGAGCGGTTTGGTGTTTTGATTATGGAACGGGACAAAAGCAGTTTTTCTATCAACCATCTACCAACACACTTGAAGTAAACAAGTTATCAGAGGGGGGATTTTATGGCACCGACTCTGCATATAATCTGATAAATGCAGCCGTTCAATATCAAGCCGAAGAAAATGCAACTATCAGTGAGTACTTAGACAAATTAAACGGGCGCAAAGTAAAAGTCTTTCAAATAGAAAAGACTATGCCGGTTGATGTTATGAGCATCGGTCCAAAAGTCGTTGTAAAAACGAAATATTACTTGTTGGCCGATATTAAGACAAAATTGATGATTGCGGTCAGAGCCGAATACCTGAACAAGGACGATAGAGTTATTCGTTACATAAAAACGGAAGTTACTTATCCTGAGACCGGCCCGAAAGATATCTATGCCCTTGGAGTGCCTCGAACGGCAAAAATAATCGATACAAGTGAAGTTATTGCTGCGGAAGCCAAGAATGAGCCCGAGCTGATCGCTACGCCGAAACCCACGGCAGGTCCCGAAATGGCACCTCTGCCAATCAAGCTGCCGAGGCCGATGTTCGTTGGTACGCCGCAGGACATCAAGGTAGCCCGCCTTGAGAAGCCTTTAGGCAAGCCGCGTCCACCGTTTTTTGCGCCGGTGGGAACGAAAAATGTAGCTTTCGGGAAACGAGTAGCCAGCACGGATGAAGAGCCGATTATCGGCGAGATAGAAATGATAACCGACGGTGACAAAGAGGGATCTGACGGCAGTTATGTAGAGTTAGGCCCGTTTAAGCAGCATGTCACTATCGACCTTGGGGCCGAGTACAACATATACGCGATTGTAGTATGGCATTTTCATAAGAATCCTATTGTTTATTTCGATGTAGTTGTGCAGATTTCGAGCGAGCCTAATTTCGTCAAACCAAAGACCGTGTTTAACAATGATATTGACAACTCTTTGAAATTTGGTGTCGGGAAAAATATGCACTATGTCGAAACGTCCGAAGGCAAACTTATCGATGCCAAAGGAACCCCCGGCCGCTATGTGCGCCTGTACAGCCAGGGTAGCACACAAAATGACCTTAACCACTATATCGAAGTGGAAGTTTACGGTAAGGACGCAAAAGAGGAGCCGAAACAAACACCGGACGAGAAGAAAGAGAGAAAAAGTGATGACGGTGGAGTGAAAAAAGCAGATCCGAATATTCCAAAAACCGGGATGGTTCCCCTGCAAATCAAACTTCCTAAACCTATGTTTGTCGGGACGCCGCTGGATAATAAGGTGTCCTATCTTGAGAAGCCATTAGGCAAGCCCCGACCGCCTTTTTATGCACCGGTGGGAACGAAAAATGTAGCTTTCGAAAAACCAGTAACCAGCACGGATGAAGAGCCGATTATCGGCGAGATCGAATTGATAACCGACGGAGACAAGGAAGGCTCCGACGGCAGCTTTGTTGAACTGGGGCCTTCTCCACAAAGCATCACCATCGACCTTGAGGCAGTGCATGAGATATATGCCATCGTTGTCTGGCATTACCATAAAGAGGCGTGGATTTATTTTGATGTAGCGGTACAGGTCGCCGATGATCCCGATTTTATTACGAACGTCAGAACACTGTTCAACAATGACATTGACAACTCTCTGGGTTTGGGGGTGGGGAAAAATATGCACTATGTCGAAACATCTGAAGGCAAACTTATCGATGCCAAGGGAGTCCGGGCCCGCTATTTGCGTCTGCATAGCAACGGCAGTAACGGCAGCGAAGCAAACCACTACATCGAGGTGGAAGTATACGGCAAGGCCGTGAAATGAAACGGTCAAAAACAAAACTCACCATCGCCGCAGTCGTGGTTATCGTCATAGCCAGTTGCATGCACTGCTGTAACCGGAACGCTCCAACTGTGAAACACCCTGCTCCTTCAGAACAGGCTGCCGTTGGTCATACAGCCGTCTCTGAATTAGTGCCACTGGATATTAAGCTGCCAAGGCCAATGTTCACAGGCCATAGGTCTGCAAATTTTCGTGACCTTATACCCAATTTGGAACCAATGTCGACAAAACCACGTCCGTCTTTTTTGGCTCCGGTTGGAACAAAGAATGTTGCGTTAGGAAAACCGGTAACCTGCTCGGATGAAGATCCGATTATCGGCAAGCTGGAAATGATCACAGATGGAGACAAAGAGGCAGCTGAGGGCAGCTATGTTGAGTTAGGGTTTTCTTTTCTACAACACGTTACAATTGACCTTGAGGCTGAGTATAACATATACGCGATTGTTTTCTGGCACTACCACAGTGATACCCGTGCCTTTTTTGACGTGATAGTACAAGCTGTCGACGATCCCGTTTTTACTACTAACGTGAAAACCTTGTTCAACAACGACCATGACAATTCTGCCGGATTCGGAATCGGTAAAGATAAGAACTACATCGAGACCTCGGAAGGTAAACTCATTGATGCAGGAGGAATTCGCACTCGCTATATTCGCCTATACAGCAACGGCAATGACCTTGATGAGTTTAACCGCTATATCGAAGTGGAAGTTTACGGCAAAGCCGTGAAATAATGCCGACAGAAAAATGTTGAAATCCCAACGAGGTTCTGGTATAATCATTTCTTAAGCGTGAAGGAGTATTTTTGGGGCATCAAATATGGGAGGTTTCATTAAATATGTGATGTCCGGAAACAAGTAAGCAACAGCGGGCCCAATGCTTCCTTAGAACAGAATTCTGTCAGGGAATGAATTTCACGGATTCAAATATAGCTGAAACGTAGACCAATTGTAATCCTTGCCATTTCAAGCCCGCTTTGGAGAGCTTTTTTACACAAATTTTACTTACCAATCTCCAAAAAGTTGATAATATCAACTGTATGTATTTGCTATCAGACAGCTTTGTCGCATTGACTAAATATTTAGGGGAACTCTTATGAGAAGGTTTATTATATCGCTTGTTATCGTGGGCACATTTGCCGGCTCGGCGGTATGCCTGGCGCAAATCGAAAGCGAAATCCCCGTTGAAAGCAGCGAAAGTGCCATCGAAGTCGTCCCGGAAGAAGTGCAGTTGCCGGCCGAACTTGAAGAACAGCTTAAGCGGTTGTTTGATCCCTACGAAGTTTTTGCCGGTGAAGCCTTGTTTAAGATGCTTGAGGAACACATCAAGGTGTCTTCAATGAAAGCCGCTCGCTTATCTTCATTAGAGAACAGAGGGGGCCAACAAGTTCCTGATGTCGGCAGAGAGATTCACAACAGGTTGATAGAGGGCCTTGTGTCCGAGCATTTTGAGATAAGAAGAAGGGTAGCCCTTACGCTAAACGCCATTGGGGATAAAAGCGGTGTGCCGGTAATGATAGAGGCCATGGGTTCCGATGATCCCAGTGACAGGGCGGATGCGGCCGTTACTCTGCGGAAGATTGAAGACCGACGCGCTGTACCTGCCCTTATCAAAGCAGTCGATGACAAGAGTCCACACATAAGATGCATCGCCATCGAGGCGCTGGGCGAAATGAAAGCCGATGAAGCTAATGACGTCATTGCCAGGCACCTGAATGATAAGGAAAAGGTAAAAGGTACCGATATAATCATGCTGCCTGCCATGTCGGCATGTTTTGCGCTGGGTGAAATCCGCGAAAGAAAAGCAGCGCCTCTGTTGCTCGAGGCGCTTGAGGACGAGGAGTTAAAAGAAACAGCAGCCAGGGCTTTAGAGAAAATCAGGCAGAAATATTCTCAGTCCTTTGGTCTCAGCAGAGAAGACAGTGGATTTGGCACTGATGTTAAAAAATGGACCGACTGGTGGAAGTGGGAAAATCTGGATGGAACAGCGGTCAGGGTGCGTTTGTATCAAAACTGGATGACTGACGCGGCGGCATATGAGACAGCGGACCTGAAGGTCAAGAGGTATTCAGTCAGTTTCGAGGGACTTAATGCCGATGAAGACTCGGTCGTCTCAGTTCTCGAGGAGGACCAGGACAACGAACTTATCAAAAGGGCAGTTAAGAATCGTGTTTATGTATGGCCGTTTTCAAAAAACATACACATGCGTCTTGACCGTTATGATTTAGAACCACCTGCCGATACATGGTGGTTCTTTGATGATGCATTAGGTGAACTTATTCCAAGCGCAACTGTCGAGATATATCTCAATAAATATAAGGGGCCTCGAATAAAACTCGGAGAGACCGTAATCGATGGCTCTTTCAAGAAACCTGCTCTGCAAGATTCCCAGTGGAGCTATGATTTCATAATCTACGATCCCAACTATGGGATAGCCAACGTTTGGGTGTCCCCCAGCCAAAAGTCTCATATTCCTGTACCACTTGTTGACAGGACAAGCAAAGCGGCCCAGCGTGCGATATGGGGCGTTGTTGTCGGCCCCGACGGCATTCCCATTGTAGGTGCGACGATAAAATGCCTCAATGTGCGGACTTTGGGTGAAGGACTCATTAATTCAGGGAATGAGAGAAGCGCGGTGCTTACCGATTCAGGCGGGGTATTCTGTATGTATATGCCTGCCAGCACACAGTTCCAGGAGCAGCGTGGCGAGCTTATTCCTCCAAAATCCAAATATCAAGTACGAATCGAAGCCCCGAAAGAACTGGGGCTGCTTCCGTATGTCGGACAGATAGAAAACGGGATGGAAACGAGGGTGGTTTTGGAATCGGCGGGCAATTTTCACGCCTTTACCTTTGTGGATGAGTACGGCGTTATCGATGACCCGGCAGGATTGGAGAAAGTCATTCTGATTATCGAACGCGGGGAGAAGGGCAGACTGACATTTGGTTACAGCGACTGGAAGGACCGGAAGGCATTTCCTAACGGCAGATACACTGCCGAACTGATATCAAGCTGGAGGCCCGGGACGAATCACGGCGGAATCAAGTTCGAGCCCGTTGAGATAACCGACGCTTCACCTGAGGAAATTGTTTTCCAAGTCCCCGAGGGCGTGACCTATGCCGGCCGAGTGGTCCATGGTATTACGGGAGAGCCTTTTGCCGGCGCTTATGTTATCACGATGGAATCAATAGGCCCAAGAAGGCTCGAAGACATAACGGCAGACCAATGGGCTGCGATCCACGAACTTGGTGACGACATTTCCGTAAATGATCCGGCGGTCAGCCCAATCGGGAAAGCTTATAGTATTGGGGAGATTGTCAGAACGGACATGGACGGTTATTACACGATTGTGACCAAGCCCGGGAAGGATTTTTATACTTTCCTTGCGTTCGAGGAGAACTTCATTCCCGTTTCGAAGCGTATGTATCCGCCCAAACCCGGCGCTTCGACCGAGGTCACGGTTACAACTTTAAAACTTTACGCCGCCGGGAAGGTTTTACTGGAAGCCCGTGTCGATGAAAAGCATGTTGCCATATGGCCCAAGTGGATTTTTGATAAATCCGCCTCTCCGATGTGGATCAATGACCTGCTGAACATCGAGGACGGGAGGACAAGCTTTGTCAGGTACAGGGAGTGGATAAAAGAGAATGAGCCCCAGTACGTGCTTGTGCCCGCAGGTGCGACATTGAGACTGCAATTGCTAATGCCATACGATGAGAAATGGAGTCCATTTATCACGGAAGAATCCTTTACTCTTGGCCAGGGCGAGGTGCTGGACATCGGAAAAATCGACTTGAAGCCGGCTTTAAAAGTCTATGTCAAGATCGTGGATTCCGCAGGAGAGCCTGTAGAGGGTGTGCCGGTAAGAAAACTCGTCGGCAATACAGGAAGCGTGGCCCATAACACAGATGAAAACGGGCGGGTTATGTTCTATCTGCCGCCGTATTCACAAGGCAAGTTTTATGTAAGCTATTACGGGCAAGCGGAAGAGGCCCGTATAAACCTGAAAGAGGAATTGCCCTATCAAATCATGGGTGAGGAGGACAGCAACAGCGAATTTACCCTCGGGCTTTCTGAGGAGATTCTATATCATCTGTTCAAATAAACCGGGTGTTAAATGTCTGCTAAACAAGGGAGGTTTACAGAACTGCGGTCGGGCTTGCTGTCTCGGCCTTTTCTATGCGCTTTTGGAGGCAAATCCGGGAAATACCCGATTTGACAGCGACTTTTTAATTTTTTTGTGTCGCAAAAACGGGGTATCCTGCACTATATAGTGAGAACACGAATCCTTAAGGGTTATTTTAGGTGTAGTTATGGCTAAGGCTGATAAATATTATATTGAGCGTTGCTTGGACGGCCATCCGGATGATTTTCGCTATCTTGTCCGGCGCTACCAAGGGGTCCTTTTGGCGCATCTGGCAGGGAAACTCGGCAATAAGAACAGCGCCGAGGAAGTCGCCCAGGAGACCCTCGTACGCGCGTACTTCAAGATGAACAACCTGGAAAAGCGTGAGTCCTTTTTCCCCTGGCTTCTGGGTATCGGGGACCGCGTGGCAAAGGAACACCAAAGAAAAGAACAACTCCGCCGACAACGAGAGGTTGTCCGTTCGTACTCAGAGGAAGTTGGCAGCCCGGAACTTTCGCAGGATTACGCACTCGAAGCGGCGATTGCCAAGCTGCCTGAGGCATACAGGAGAGTCGTTCTGCTGCGCTATTACGGCAACTGCTCATGTAGTCAGGTAGCTGAGCAGCTCGATATGCCGTTGGGTACAGTTACAAAAACATTATCACGGGCCTATGCCATGCTGCGTAAAACGCTCGAGCAGCAGAAACAAGAAGAAATTTATGAGGTGCAAAAATGAACTGCGCAGAATGTAAAGAACTTTTGGTCGCTTATGTTGAGCAACTTTTGGACAAATCCCAGGAAAAAACAGTCTATGAACACGTGGAGAAGTGCCAGAGCTGCCGGGCTGAAGCATCAGAGCTAAAGACCCTTCAAGAGCGTCTGGTTAAGAACGGTAAGGCCTTATCCGAAAGCGGGCTTGAGGACAAGGTCTTGAATCAGATTATTCGGGAACAGAACGTAAGGCTCAAATCCGCGCGCAAAGCCGGGGAGGGCCTTAATATAAGGAGAATAATTATGAAAAGTAAGATAACAAAAGCTGCCGCCGCGGCTGTGATAATCTTCGCGGTGCTAATAGGAATCAATATATTTGGAGGCACAGTAACCTTTGCCAAAGTCGCCGAGCAGTTTCTCAAAGCGCGGACTGTAGTCTACGACTTCATTATCGGCGACGAAGAAAACAATCCGGTCATTATGCACGAGATAGTTGTTGGTCCACGAATCAGAAGGACCATATCTAACTTACCCGGCATGACCCAAATCATTGACATGGAGACTGGAAAGATGTTGGCGCTCAATGACGTCGACAAAACGGCAGCATACGTTAATATAAAAGGAGTGCTCCAGGAAAGAACGAGAGGCTACATAGAGTTTGTCCGGAAGGTCCTTATGGAGTTAAAAGACAGTCAAAAAGTTGTAAAGCTCGGGGAGCAGGAAATCGAAGGCCGGAAAGCTATCGGATTTTCAGGCCGGGGCAACAATAATCAAGAATTGAAGATATGGGCCGATCCTAAGACGGCTGTTCCGATACGTGTAGAACTTCGATTAGGACAATTACTCGTGGTTTTCAAAAATTTCCAATTTGATGAGCCAATAGATGACTCTCAGGTTAGCATGGAGGTGCCGGAGGGCTATAAGTTAGAGGAGGCCGAGATCGACTTCACGAAAGGCACGGAGGAAGACTTTATTAAGAGCCTTCGTGTCTGGGCCGAGGTCCTGCTGGACGGCAAGTTCCCGGATGCTATAGGCACGGAAAGATATATGAAACAAATGCCCTTGATTGGAGAAAAACTTGCTCAATCGGGTCTCTCGAAAGATGAAGCAGAGAAACTTGCTATGGCACTTCCACGAGGAATGTTCTTCCTGCAATTGTTAGAAATTGACGACAAATATCACTATGCCGGTAAAGGAGTAAAACTTGGCGAAGCGGATAAGGCGATATTCTGGTACCGCCCGAAAGAAGCGGAAAAGTACCGCGTGATCTATGGCGATTTGAGTGTTAAAGAGGTGTCAAAAGAGAATCTTCCGAAGTAGATTTGCCGAGCGAATATAATGTTTATTACAAAGGCCGAGTTTTTTTGACTCGGTCTTTTTTTTGCAATTCTTTTTGGGAAATCGGGAATTTCAGGTCGGAAATCGGAATCTATCGAAAATTTGACTTTATTTAGAGTAAAATACAGTTGGTCATCGTTATATTAGTGACAATCGATTGTACTGATATCAGTTAAGTGAGTTGCAGATGCTCGAAGACAGATTGCTTCTATGGAGATTTAAGTGCGGCAGCCGAGATGCTTTCCGAGCTATCTATGAGAAGTATGCCGCAGATATGCTAACGTTAGCAGCCAATCTTCTGTATGACAGCAGTGCTGCGGAAGACATTGTACAGGAAGTTTTCATCTCGTTTGTAAAATCCGTGAACCAGTTTCGTCTACGTGGAAGTTTGAAAGGATATTTGTCAACTTGTGTCGCCAATCGAGCGCGTGATTACATACGCCGGAAAAAACGTCGGCCAAGTGTTGCAGTCAACGAGGCTGCACAAATGACATCAGATGCGAAAAGCCCGATTCAGTTAGTGATATGCACAGAAGAGCTGCAAAAATTGAAGCAAGCGATAACCCAACTTCCTTACGAGCAGCGCGAGGTTGTCGTACTTCGTGTGCACGGCGAGATGAGATTTCGACAAATAGCCAAATTGCAGGATGTGTACATTAAAACGGTCTTAAGCCGATACCGATACGGCCTGGATAAACTACGGTCAATGCTTAATGGCGAGGTACAGAAATGAGAGAAGCAGATAATATGAAGAAGCTCATCAAGAAACTGCGTTTCGAGGCCACGGCCGATACACATGAGAGGATTCTTGGCAATGTTT